>Ga0123354_10010284_pt1 | contig 14408 bp, 8 predicted proteins | sample TergutLab28metaG_2_FD_97872 | JGI IMG/M metagenome (GOLD analysis project Ga0123354, IMG submission 97872) | Labiotermes labralis P4 segment gut microbial communities from Petit-Saut dam, French Guiana - Lab288 P4 | ecosystem: Host-associated > Arthropoda: Insects > Digestive system > Gut ... | reverse complement strand
CTATCACTATTGCTGCTGCTGCTACTGCTGCTGCTGCTACTACTACTATTGCTAACACTATTGCTGCTGCTGCTGCTGCTGCTGCTGCTACTATTGCTATCACTATTGCTGCTGCTCTGCTACTACTACTATTGCTATCACTATTGCTGCTGCTGCTGCTGCTACTATTACCACCGCCACCGCTAGAACAACCGCCACCACCACAACTATCAATCTCTTCTTCCACCATTTATTTTCCTTCTCTTCCTCCTCCTCTACCTCTTCCTCGCACGGTACACTTTATACGGTAGGACTACATGCAAATGTTCTGAGACTCCAGACTGTATCATACTGCAACCCACATACCAGTTTCCCCATCCATAGCTGAGCCTGTGATAAAATGATCTGTGGGCTGTCATGCATATTTCAGCCCTTCTACTTTATTTCCCAGCTGCAACTGTATTTATCAGTAACCCATAAAATACTACTTTTTTTCGACTTGTTCCCTAATTACTTTTTAAAATAAATTCCAATAATTAAGAATAATAAATAATTAGAAATTTATTTCAATACATTTTTAAATACAAGACTTCCATTTTAAGAGCAGACTGTTTTCCATTAACCATTATGGCAACCTTAAAATTGCGGAATTCTAATCTTCAATTAAATAATTTTTCGGAGGTTACAAAATTTGTCCGGCAAAGGGTAATTTTCGTCAGTAATGGTAAAATGTACCTTTATTTCCATAAACATAAAGTCAAACTTCTTTATATATCATACAAACTACTCTCAAAATGCTGGACGATGGTAAATCTGCGACCAGTTACAATAAAATTTACTCTTATAGTCCGAAACTGTTCTTGGTATGACACGTGTTTACTGAAATATAAGAAAAACTGTTCATAACATTAAATGTGTCCAGTTCTGCAACAGCAGACTTGTGTCGTAAATGAATTAACATCTGTGAAAGCAACGTGGGCTTACAAGATTGAAAGACTTCAGGAATACTTGAAAAATTCACATAATCTAGAATAAAGTAATTTTAAAGTGCTCATTTTAGCAAAATATGCCTTTTGTATGGGGATTTCGTTTTATCTGAAAAGTGCGGCTAGTCACTTCACACCGGCTGTCTGAACTTACATAACTTCGAAATGCAATGAAGTGTTAAAAGTGACATTAACCTGCGAGGTGAAAGAAAATATTTCCAACACCTCCTTGAAATATGTTGATTAAAAACCTAATATTAACTGCAATATACATCGAAAAGGAACGAAGCGTAAACCCTGATTCACAGCAAACTGGAACAGTAAAGAATGCTGTGCTGCCTGCCATCACATAACAGTCTTAGCGAAGCAGTGATGAGAGTTCTCACATAAAATAGTGTCCTGTATTTATAACTGTGGACCACATCATTCTGAGTATGTGCGTACTGAAAGCAGGGCCATTGTCAGCACAGAACTATTTGCGAGCAGTCATTGTTATGTACAAAATTTTCAAATGAAAACCGAAACCAGACAAATAGGAAGTTTAAGGGCCACTGCAAGGCTCCATATACTGCAAGTCACACGGTCCGTTTAATCCGCTATCTGTGTGCAGTGCAGTGTAATTTATATTTCTTGCCTTCTTGAGTATGCAGTGCAGTGTAACACAGATGATTTTCGTATAAATCGAATGAAAAGCGTCGTGGGGAATTTAGAAGAATGTTTCTCGGTGCTTCAGTTCCTTCGAAATCAATTATGCATCAAATATTGAATAAATTTCTAAAATGGTTGTCGGTTCATTGTTGAATAAATGGCGACAGCAAACACGACATGTGCTTTCAGAAGAAACATTAGATGACACTGGAGCGCGGTAAGAAGCATCTCCAAGAAAATGTTTAAGATGGGTATTCCAGGAGACCGATATTTCGAAATCATCTGTACAAGCAGACACAACATCACTTCACTTGAAGCCATACACATTTACTGCCGTGCAAAAACAGGCAAAACCTCCAGCAGCCAGACTTTGTGGCGAAGGTAGGGATTTTTATCTCGTTCTGTGAAGCAGTGTGCAGTGATGAAGTTGATCCATTAGTAACCTATTTTATAGAAGGGACATGATTTCGTTAAGCAGCCATGTAAACACTCAACATAACACAAACATACGACGCTCCATTACATGACATTACAGTTGCGGTATAATATGCTAGCAGTGTGACAATAATAACTAGACCCACTTTCCTTACGGACACAATTAATTCCAAAATGTACATTGTACAACTTCTCGCAACATTTTATGAAAATTTAAGCGATTAGGAGAGGGAATACGGGTTCTTGCAGCAAGGTGGTGCAGCCATTAAAACATCGTGTAATTCAACGGCTGTCTTACGGAGCATTTGTAGGGATCGAATGATAGTCTTCTTTGTGACCTGCTCGTTCGCCCGATCTAGCCCCATAGGACAATTATGTGTGTGGGGGGAAATTTGAAAGACAACACATGAAAGTAATCCACACACACACACACACACACAGGGAAAAAACTTAAGGAAATCATGAAGGGCGCAGTACCGGCAATTTGAAATTCAAACCATATTTAATAATCTGTTTACCAGGTGCCAAGCATGTCTCAGAGTTGAAAGAGATCATTTCCAACACCCTCACTAACATGCAATCACTTATACATATGATAAGAGGAAACGTAACGTCATTCATCTTGCCATGGGTATGGGTTCGGTTTTCAGTCGAACTCCCTGTGTTATGACTGAACCAGACGGGCAGACGGCAGTGGACGAATGTAAAGAAAAACTGCATGCGTTAGCAACTGCGTGCTTATTCTCTTAGCATGTGTAATTTGCCTTTGGTTCTTTACTTACCTTCGTGCATTGGGTACAACAATTTTGAGATTCAAACAAAACAAAATGTATTTGGTTATGGGTCACATGTTCAGATTTATTTACCTCGAAGGGGATTCTCTTTTGTAGGGCTATTTACCCTGACCCTGATCCAGTGTCGGCCTGAGAAAAACACTTTTGAAACTCAAACAAAATAAAATTAGTTGAAGAATAAGAGACCAACTTGATGTCATTAGTTATTAAGTTTTATTCAATTTCTCCTATGCTCAACATGTTTCGGACATTAATACATCCATCATCAGGAGCCTGCGACTTTTCTATTGCATCACCACATTGGTCGTGTGTTCTTGTTCCGATGTGTGTTGGAGTTTCGGTGTGGCCGGGTTGGGGTGGTATCCGTGTAGCAGGCTGAAGCACAGCTTCAGCCTGCTACACGGATACCACCACACTGAAACTCCAACACAAGTCGCAGGCTCCTGATGATGGATGTATTAATGTCCGAAACATGTTGAGCATAGGAGAAGTGAAATAATGCTTAATGACTAGTGACATCAAGTTGGTCTCTTATTCTTCAACTATCACAATGATGCACGGTCCAATATACATAAAAAATAAAATTAATTTGCTATTTTATCATATGTTCAGACAGACTGACCTCAAAGGAAATCATTTTGACACTGCAAGTACCTGTATTGCAGCATTATGTCAGACTGGGTCTGACGGTTGAAATAAAAGGGTGGCAGTTATATATATAGACCTCGAAGAGGATCCTATGTCGCTCTCATGCTGATGGTAAAAAATGTCGTTCAAGTCGGACTGATTTCAATTTTTTTTTTAAATTAAATAACAAAACAAACTGGAATTAAATGTTTTGCCAGACGTCCAGAAACAGTGACCTCCCAAGCGGCTCTATGTCACTCTGATCCAACATTTGAAAAATCACTTTCAGCTCAATGTCTCTGTACTCACCATGAGAGTAACGCCATTTCCAGCCAGACTGTCTGCCAGCAGTTTTGTCAGCTTGCTGTCTCGATACGGGATGTGACCGCCCTTCTTGCGGGAGTCGCTGAGCGAAGCAATACAATACCCTGAAACAACACACGGTTAATTTCATAATACGTGTCCAATACAACACAGTTAATTCGCGTGTTCAATTTCGTCAGTACGGGTAAACCCCGTACAATACGTGTATTAACCTTTTGACGCCTAATGTCAACTATAGTGGTCGTACCGCACCGAAAACCTCTAAAGTTACATTTTATATATTTATTCAAAAAATATAGGTACTGAATATCTTAAAGATGGTATATACTCTCCGTTTTTTTCTCTTCAAAATGCAGTTTGTTTCATAATTCTAACGTATTTGGTTCCTGCATTATTCAGATTTTATATACAGGTGTGCTAAAATTTAAAAAATAATTCCGGCGCCAAAAGGTTAAACACGTAAAATTTAACTTTGTATAAATGGAATTATTTTCAACACACTAATTCCTTTTCGCGTACCAAAATTGTAAGAGTAAACGAATATCGGTAATCTGTTATGTTAGAGAATATTTCTGCTATCTGACGTAAAGAATATACACCACCAGATGAATCTGTACTGAAATAGAATGCACAGACTTCTTCATTACTGTAGCCAGAAACAGTAGTTTCGCATAATATTTTGACTTCACGAGTAAATGACTAATTTCTTGTGAAGCTCCTGGAAGTCTCAGTATGGCACAGTACTTCGAAAAATCTCAGAATTGATGTAGCCAACGGAAGGGATCAGAATTATTAATTGTGATGAATTCGTTTATCACCTTGACCTTGACATTTACGGAATTTGTAACATTGATGAACAGTGTGGTTCGTCACTGTCAGCGTAGTGAGGTCTCTGCATTACGGGGCACTGCAAGCAACTGAACTCTGGTATCACGGTAAAGGTATCATTAATACTGCAAGTGGATACGTTTAGACATGCAATATGTTGACAGGTTTGGCTCCAAACAAGATGACCAACCACGCACGATCAGCTACCAAGCTGACGTTAGGCCTACTGCCTTCCTGTACCCTAAATATGTTTGAGAAGTCGGTCTATTAGACTATCTATCCTCCTACATTTCGTACTTTTCCATTTTTTCCCCCTCGTCCTGTTGCCCTTCTTCTCCTATCTCTTTTTTATTTTCTACCCGCCATCTTTTCCTCCTCTTCTTCTGTCTCTTTCGTCTTTTTATTATTATACTTTCATTCAGATTTGCCTTTTCTTCTTATACTTATCTCCTTCTCCTTCTCCTACACCTTGTCTCCACACCATTTCTTGCTTTCCTTCAAAGCGATTGGATGACCTGAAGCTCGGTCAGGCTTCAGAAGGTATATTATTGTTTCCATCCAGAACATCCAATTTATGGTAACTCACGTCATAAGGAGAGTATGATCTTCAGTTTCGACATAGAAGCGAAATTCCAAATTCTAAAATGAAAACATTTAGAGTCCCCGAGACCAATTAAATTAAATGTCGCAACCACTCCGATCTGCTTCCTGAACACTACGGCCAACGCCTCCAGTTCCAGCATACAATCCAGCAGTTCTCATTGACAGCTGTATAAGTTTACAATAGACCACTCGTCGAAAGCCTCCAGTCTGTGGCCAGACAAGTGCATTTCGAGATTGACGATGCTCCTCCCTCTCAGCACATTGGGTAGAACGACGTTTGGCTAAAAGCAAACACCAGTGCTGTACATACACAATCCTCGCTTGACGTCGCACCACCTGACTGTTCGTTCCCTTGAAGGAGCCTCATTTTGAATCACCTGAAGACAAGCTTCGCAATAAAAACAACAGTACCTACAGAACTTTCAGAAATTGGATCCCACCAGTGTCTCTATGTGTGACATATGTTGGAATGTACATAGAAGGCGAATACGCCGATGTTGATCACATTGAGAAAAGTTTAAAGTATTCTTTACTTTTCTCCTTTTACAGAATCAGTCGGGTGTTTAATTATCATGTCTCGTAAAGCTCTATTTCCTTATAAAGAGAAACGCGATTAATAATGATAATGAATTGGCCTCCCTCTTGACGTTACAAACGACGTTAATAGAGCATTAGGCTGCCGTAGAATATCACACATCTGACAGTAAGTGAAATGACAAAAGAACAGCGCACTCTGTCTCAGTAGATTACACAACCGCTTGAGTGTCATCCTGTCTTTACTGTTGGTAATGATTCCCAAGCGTGATCAACAGACAGTTCACACCACGCGACGAGGTCTGAACGTACAAATGCAGGGAGTGCTTCTCTGTTAGGCTATCCATAACTAAACGCATAAACGTAATGAAATGTCAGTAACAGAGGTACATATATAATACATTCAGAAGGGTTATGCAGGTCACATGCTCTTCTTTTCCTTCCTTGTACTTGAGCTCAGGAAACTGTGACAGCCTTTCGGCGTATTGATCGTTTCTACAGCTCTGGCACCACATTTTTGTTGTTTCATTTAAGGAAACGGCTAAGAAAGACACGTAAAACAAATATATGTTAAGTTCGATTAAGGAATTACTAAGATCGATCGGCAAAAGGTTATAAATATTTAGCAACTATATACCATGATTGTACCAAAAATTTGCTGCAGTTACTCATATACTGACACAACCCATTGACATAAACATTTTTTCACAGCAGAGACGTTTAAGAAATTTATCCAGTCTCTATGTGTTGGGTTGCCATAACACAGAGACCTGTTGGAAACGAATACCAGTGGGGAAAAAGAATTGGGGGAGGGGGGGACAAGAGACATTCATTAAAATCGTCTCTTCCTTTCTGTTATTGACATAAGCATTTTATATTCATCAGGGGTAACTTTACGTTAGTTTTCACCCTACATTCACAGGATTCGAGGAATTTCCGACATGACAGGGCCCCGTTTTATTAGGGTTCCGTCACAGATATGTACGAGTATTATCTTAGTTCTTAACTTCGCATATATTTATATTTCCCTACTACGCCTCAATAACGGTAATTTTACATTAGTTTACTGTATTAGTCACAGGGCTAAAATATTTTCCGACTTGTATCAGTTTCAGACGGCTGGCAGCCGCTAAATTCCATGGCACTTACCGAGGACCATGAGGGACTTGTTGATGTTGTTAGCCTCCTCTAGAGTCTTCCCCTCACTATGTGTCTTCTTCGTCATCTCGCTACCCGCCAGGTCCACGAAGTTTATCTTCCCTTGTTTGGAAATGAAGACCCCATCTTCTCCCATCTGTCACAGCCAACAGCAAGTCAGTCACATGGCGTTGCAGGCAAAAGTCAGAGTTTACACAGTGTGACGATGGACGCAGTAACAGGTATTGAACAAAACCATACCAAGAATACGGCCTCACGTATCGGCTAACAAGCCAGCTATCTGCGTGAACATTATGGAGTGACTTAGGTAGCTGGCTAAACGCTGAAGACGGCACATAACAGTACGAGTACAGTAGAACTCCGCTTATCCGGATTAATTGTGACGGCTAGCCATCCGGATATGCAGAAAATTGGGATAATTGGGTTTTTCTTTGAAAGTAGGTTACACTGGCAGTGTGAATTTAGGTTGTTACTATTTACAGTATACGAGTATACCTGCGTCTAAACCTTCTGACCATGCCTTATTTGAAGTTCTAGAAGCCGTAACACTCTATCGTACTTGATCCGATAACTGGTAGTTTCATAATTTTGTAGAATTCTCGACAAATTGACCCGAAGGGCCAAGCCGATCCGGGTAACCGGCGGCAGGATAAGTGGAGTTCTACCGTACACGTAGATCTATGGCGTAGACTGAAAGACGGTGGTGCTGAGCGAGACGAATTGCTTCACTACGAAGCTTTTATATCAACGTTTTATGCTATTTATTTTTTACCAACTCCATCAACTAAATGTGTTGCAAATTTTAACACTCTTCATTTCATCACCACAGAAGTATTAGGTGACGAGGCTTTTTGTTACGTCATTTTATGTTTCTCAACTTTCACATATAGGCCCCTTAGTCTCCTACGATTCACAGTAAAATACCAAACAAGGAATTTTGTGACATTTTGGCAGAATTCCTTGGAAAAGGAGTCGGTCCATTTCAAGGCCTCCGCACGACAAAACAATACGCAAAAAGCAGACCCCTGACCGCACCGCGAACAAGTTTGGAATCCACGATCACAAACAAACGTACACGCCCTAGACTCTGCGGCCTCTGTGTTTGGTTCTCTCTTTTTGGCGCTGCGGCCCAACGTGGGCCATGGCCTCATCATTCATGAGGTTTCAAGATCACACACAACGACGCGCCACAATCCGTAGTACTCCTCTGGACGAGTGATCAGCCCGTCGCAGAGACCTCTACCTGCCAACACACAACACTCACAACAGAGAAACATCCATGCCCCCGGTGGGATTCGAACCCACAATCTCAGCAGGACAGCGGCCGCAGACCTACGCCTCACACCGAGCGGCCATTGGGATCTGCCTATGTTTGGTTATACTGCATTTTTTACGTGAAATTACAAATCATATCATTTTATTTGAGCCTGTCATAAGCCAAGCTGAAATATGTAAGAAGACAGCACACTTTTTCTGAGCCGGTTTTACAAAGAACAAATTGTAATACCGCACTGGGACAAACATCGCTGTTTGTTTTGATAATGAAACGCAAAATACATTCTGTGAGCAAATTCATACTTTATGAATATCAAAGCAGGTGGTACATGTAGGTACCATTTTGCTTTAAAGTTTTAATGAGGGTGGCGAAATTGGAAGTTCCAAAGACATTTGTGACTTATCTACTTTACTGACCCGCCAATCAAATATCTCAATCAAGAAAGACGGTTCTCAGGACCTGACTGTAAACTAGGAACCGCGACCCCCGTCGCAATACAAACAAGATACGCTAACCGCTACAACAAACGCCAGATTTAGCTACTGGATACGCGCAGCTTGTGGCGAAACACACGATAAACACAACAAAGAGTATGGTAAAGGTGGAGCTTCACACTGTCTTAGGGGAAGATGAATGGTCCGGATTACTCCAGGAATCCGGATCACCGATGGGAAATTCCGTGGTATAGGTAGCATGTAAAAATTATCACTCAATATTAAAGTAAAACTAATTAAAGCTGAAACACTGTAATTAATAGTGAATAATAATAATAATAATAATAATAATAATAACTGAAACCTTAACACAAAAGAAACTGAAAAACTAGCAAGTATAACGACCTGGAGATCGAGGTCAGCAGGATGTGGAAAGTGAGGACAAAGGTCGTGTCAGTTATAATTGGAGCATCAGCGACAATGGAAAAGGGATTAGATCAGAACCGTCAGTTGCTCCCACGTCATTCGTAGGCCAGAGATGTACAGAAGATCATACTAACGAGCACTGCACACATCATTGTTAAAGTGCTGGGGTAAATCGCTTTGATCTCTTGTTGAGATCTGGACTTGCCAGAAGTCCTAATAACTAATAGGCGACAACAAATTTAAAATATAATAATAATAATAATGGAATCTAATTGTAATTTCAATGGAAAATAGTGGGCTATACTAGCCACACAACTGTTTGGACCACCCTGGGATCTGAGACAGGAGGATTCGGATTATCGACGGATTGTATGGCCCGACGGTTCTTTCGAAGTGAGAAGCCAGTACCCTCTGGATAGGAGTCTACGCGGATACCAGAGCAAATCAGGACGCAGGAGTGAAAACATACATTTCAGCCCCCTTAAGGCCACACAGCCCGCAGCTACCCGTTCACCGTCTGATTTATCACCGCAGGTTAATTAAATACTCCTGATTTACCCAACGACGCCGTAGGAAATGATTATGTACTGTACAGCATCGAATGACACGAGGGCAGTGGATGATGACTGAGACTGTGACATGAAGTTATCATGGTCTATATTAAGAAAAGTAACAGCTACTGTCTGGAGGTACTGTAGAAAACGCCGAAACAACAACCTAACTGACGTTTGAGCAGCTAACGTGGAAAGCAACGCACATGAAATATGCGTAGCTGCCGTCAGGTAGTCTATACCTGACAGTCAGGAGATGACAGGAAACTTCTGTAAAGGTATAGGAAAACCGGCCAGTTTCGCAGGTAACATACCGGAAACAAAAAAAAATGTTTTTCTAGCTGTCAAAACAGAAGGCTGAACAAGGCCGTGAAGAAATGTTTCTTTCTGTTCGCATGTCCAATACATCAATAGCCTGAGTGTCAGGCCTATCGCGCGAGAGCTGAACACGCAATACGTGTGTCTCCGTCGATGCATACGACACGCACACGCAGGCTACGCACATAGCTAAGGCAATTAACTCTGTGCGTGGATTGTTTATGTCTCCCTTGGGATTAGCGCAATTTTTTAATATTTAAAAAGGTTATAGGTCTATTGTAGGTCACCTAGACACATTATTATCACATGGTCTTCAGTTTCTGGGCGAGTGGGCTAACATTTGATTCATCATTCCTGTCACAAATGAGAGGAAACATGTAGAATGCTTTAGTGCATCTGTACGTAAAAAAGGTAAAGTGATTCCATTACAGGCCCGGTGTGACCCAGAGGGTGGGTAGAGGTATAGCTCTACTCTTCCATGACCGCGGCACTAGAAGGGGGTGAGTGGTCAGCAGCACGCCCCGGCCGCATTTTACCCCCGGTAAAGACTCGTTACCCATTTTACAGGAGGCTGGGTGGGCCCCAGGGCCGGTCTGGACGGGCGGAAAATCTCGTTCCCACCGGGATTCGATCCCGGACCGTCCAGCCCGTAGTCAGTCGCTATACCGACTGAGCTACCGGGCCCACATCTATACGTAAAATAAAGAAATAGAAATGAATGAAAGAAGCAAGAAAGAACGGATGAATGAACGAAGAAAGAAGAAAATAGATGACGGAAAGAAAAGGCACGCACACACACGCACGCGCCCGCGCGCGCGCACACACACACACACTGAATGCAAGGTTGGGGCCCATCCTGCAGTTACTCCTCCAAGACAACGCGTTTCAAAGCTGCCGACTGTCTGACGAACGCACATGTTACTAGTTCTGCAGTTAGACTGGCTCATCCTAGTTTGTATTGACTACTACGTGCCCACTTGAATTTTGGCCGGGACGGCACCTAGAATGTAGTGTCAGTCGTTTTCTTCAGTCTCCCCTGCCAAATGCAGGGGTAACACCTTCAATTACGATAAAATCCTCTCCTTCCGCACCCTCTCCAACTCATTATTCACAATCATCCATGCATTCGACTACTTAAAGTCTGAGTTACGAGTGTAAAGGTGCTCCTGTTCATGCCATAAAAGCACAGGGGGAGTTGGAGGTATTGCTCCACTCATTATTAAACTCGACACGAGAAGGGGTTAATTCGCGCCACTCGTACCTGCTGCTCAGACGTGATGTGGACGGTGAGGATTGTGTGGCTGCGACTGGAGTAGTCGTTCATGTTGTGCCGCCCCACTGAGCGGTTCCTCATACCTGCATACAAAAGAGACAGGAGTCTGAGTTGTCGCACGCACAAGTAGGGTACGTAACATATACACTAGAACTCCACTTATCCGGACGCTGGTTATCCGGATCGGCTTGGCCCTTTGGTAAACATTTTCTTGCTGTAATTGTACTGCATCGTTTTGTGGCCGAAAATTTTTCCCCAATTTCCAAATATATAAAAGAAATTATGCATCAATGTTTTACTTGCACGTAAATAAATATGTAGCCTAAAATAGCCCTTTGTTGAAACATATTTCCACTTAAAACTGCCGATGTAGCCAATTTTCAAAGAAAAATCCAATTACGTGGCTTTTATGCATACCCGGATGGTTCGCCGTCCCAATTAACCCCGAATACGTGGAGTTCTGCTGTACGTAAATGTTGCATGTTGTCAGGTAGAGGTCTCTGCGACAGGCTGATCACTCATCCAGAGGAGTACTACCGCCTGTGATGTGTTGTTGTGTGTGATCTAGAAACCTTGTGAATGAGGAGGCCCTGGCCCACTGGGGGCTGTCGCGCCAAAAACAAACTGTACGTAAATACAGAGAACAAATACTTTGTAATTTTAACGACCAGTAAATATGACAACACTTCTACACACCCATAACATTATACGGCAGAACAGTATTTCCGTAGCACAATAACACCCAGTCCCTATGGTACATGACCGTGGAGGCGTCTTTGCCTTAGTAATTTTAATTATTTCTGTTAGAAGAATGTGTCAAAAGTTCGAGGAAGAAGCGAAGAAGGGATAATAATAGAGAAGAAACTGAGGACAGGAAAGAAGAAAAAGAAAAGTAAAAGGACAAGAAAAATGAGATAAGGACGGAAGAAAGGAAGAGATGGACAAATAGAAGGAGTAAGTGTAGTTCTGTTTATATTATCTAAACACTGACACCATTCAGGCAACTTCTATTTCTTGCTTGGATTTAAGGAACGTCAAATCTTCCCCTGTCTTCACAATAACACACACTCTCTCTCTACGAGGCTACTGCAACCGAATCGAAACCATATAGACATTACATGTGGGATAAGAAAAAGTAAAGTATAAGACAAGACGTCAGGAAGTAACTCACCTTCTTCCAGGACAGCCAGAAGGTCGTCCAGCTCCTCACAGTCCACCGTAAAAAGGTTCTCGACGAAGAAGCCCCTCGATTTCTTTGACCATCGCACAGCCAACGGTTTCCGTGCTGTGCCGGGGTTTAGAAGATCGATCACCTGCAAATGTTTTTATCGCCTCTCCGTCATTTTGTTTCTTAAGGATGTCTCTAACCATTAAGCACTATGCCACGGAGACGTAAAGGGGCGTGATGGTATACCTCCACCCATTCTTAGTCTTGGCGCTAGATACAGGCGAGTGGTCTGGTTCACGCGTCAATCACCTTACCCAATGAGAGAGCCACCAGTTACCGTTAAACAGGAAGATGGGTGGGCCCTAAAGTCGGTTGGGAGCGGCAGTAAAGAGATTAGTGTCTGTTCTTAACCCGTCATTCAGGCTGTTGCCTAGTAACTACACAAAATAAGCCATGCCAGCGCTTACGTATCACAGCTACGTCAGAGCACCTCTGTCTCTTGCAATCTACACACAAGTATTTTCTTTTGACATTCAGGTGACCGTGCATCGTGATAAATTCTTATAATAAAGCCAACTAGATGCACTACTTTCTCAAATTTATTTTTGGAATAAAACTCTACATGTTTCGGACAGTTCCTCTGTCCACCATCAGGAGTTTTTCACTGTACACACAGCAATGGTATATGTCATACAGGTTACAGTTACAGCTTGCGAGCAGGATCAGGATGGAACTGCAGTTCCGTCCTGATTCTGCTCGCAAGCTGTCAGCAAACCTGTTTGGCAAATACCACTGCTGTGTGTAGAGTGAAAAATTCCTGATGATGGACAGAGGAACTGTCCGAAACATGTAGAGTTTTATTCCAAAAATAAATTTGAGAAATTAGTGCATCTAGTTGGCTTTAGTATAAGAACAAGTATCTTCCTTGGAAGATTTCCGACCAAAATTTTCAACGATTTACAGTAAGCATGCAACCTACAATTCCTTGTAGTCTTACCTTCAAAATATTCTATAGCTCTACACAGGATTGTTGTAGATACGAAGCCACAATAAATGCAGAGCAATCAACTGAAACTAATAATAGGTTTGCAAAACACTTGTATAGTGGCTGGCATAGATATCCTTATTGAACTTTAAAACAGTCTATTTAAAGAGTCCTTTAGAATTATCTTCTTGTACATTTAAATTCCAGAGGTAACACTGGCCTAGGATGCTATTAACCTTTCGGAAACAGAAACATAAATAATCACACAAAAGTCCATTTGTTTTCAGGAATTGCATGTTAGTGTATTTATTGTGACATTTCTATTCAGGTTTCAATCGCTCCTGTCAATCTTGGGTTCTTATTTACTCCCATCAACTGAAAAGCGAAGACCACCCAGTGCAACTGCTGATTTGCGATGCCTGACTGACACACGCAAATGTTCCAAACGTCCCGAACTGATTACATCAGTGTTTCTGAACCATGTTCTGTGAAACTAAATAAATTACTACAGACACAAACATTAAACTTAAAGAATGCCAAGTCCAAAATCTTCGGAAAGGTCATGTTATGGCACTAAAAAATATACTGGGCATCTTCCATCGTCTCCTCTTCATTAAAAGCGAGTTTTGGAAGCTTCCATCATCGAGAAAATTATTAAAGCCACCCCAGTACCAATTGGAATGGAGGCACAACCAAAATAATATGTCCGAAATATAAATCGGCGGTAAACCCCTGATTGATTACTGTAGTGAAAACAACCAACAGGAGATATCTGAAAGCAATCGATTACTGTAGTGATAAAATCCAACAGGAAGTATCTGAACGTAATCGATTACTGTAGTGAAAACAACCAACAGGAGATGTCTGAAAGTAATCGATTACTGTAGTGATAACAACCAACAGGAAATATCTGAAAGTAACATATTACTGTAGTTATGACAACCAACAGGAGATATCTGAAAGTAATCGATTACTGTAGTGATAACAACCAACAGGAGATATCTGAAAGTAATCGATTACTGTAGTGATAACAACCAACAGGAGATATCTGAAAGTAATCG
>Ga0123354_10010283_pt1 | contig 14408 bp, 9 predicted proteins | sample TergutLab28metaG_2_FD_97872 | JGI IMG/M metagenome (GOLD analysis project Ga0123354, IMG submission 97872) | Labiotermes labralis P4 segment gut microbial communities from Petit-Saut dam, French Guiana - Lab288 P4 | ecosystem: Host-associated > Arthropoda: Insects > Digestive system > Gut ... | reverse complement strand
GGGGGGGGGGGGGGGGGGGGGGGGGGGGGCAGCGATAAGGAGTCATGCTGAGATCGTCGGGAAAAAATGCGATAACCGACACTTGCAAGTGGTGAACGAGCATTTTACGAGCAGTGTTGAACTGGCGAGGGCACTATTCTGCAGCTGAAACAGACTGTGCGCTCTCATTGACGGCATTTTGCTACTAGAAGGTCGCTGTCACGTAGGACACAAAAACGCCAATCGCCTGCACGCGCACGGAAGCGCGTGCACGCTGGTCGCTGGCACGCAGGACGTAGCCTTACTGGCCTCATTGCAGATGGAAATGTAGGAAATTGAACAGTGTGTTTGGACTTTGCTGTTTCACCAGTTATATGGTCAGGCAGAAGTAGCAATCTGAAGCATGGTCCGTGGGTTCTTTCCAAACCATAGGAATGGCGAAAGGCTTGCAGCGATAACCTTTTGTCCATGCCGCGAGAAACCTGGCACATGTCACACAACGAAAATGGGGAGCCCAACTCTCGTCCTGATTACCCACTTTGCAGCCGAAGTATTGCTAATAGCATTTCTTAATCAAATGTGTGAAATACCGTCTTCGGGATTTGAATGTCACCCCACCGCAGATGTAGCAGAATGCACCCGATGAATTTACGCACTTTCTTGGCATATTAATGGTGGAACAAACACTACGTACTTCTGAGACGATAACACACTGAATTCTGGCCAGCAACCGGCAGAGGACTGTTTTAGTCGCACGTGTATGACACGTGACTGTTTGCATGTTACGTGTCCAGACTACCTCCTACTGGCCCCTAGTGACTCACACATGTAGGTTTGTGCTTTCACATATTCTGATGAAACGCGAAAGGTGTGGGTGATAAAGAAATTCTGGAAACATATTTCAATTCAGCGTCCAAAAATACATCAGCAACAGACATTTCTCCTCAAGGAAGAAAATCTTTGTTGACCAGTGTAATCGATGCAGTTGAGGTTTATTGGATTCTTTCTTCTCCGCCTTACCCACAACATCTCTTTAACCCACCCAGCCTCATGCACAGTGGTTAACGTGTCCGGCATGCGGAAGTGCTTACCTTTATTAAATGAAATTGAAACTGTCGGTAGGCAACTCTTTATTCTGTTGCTCCTGTGTGCCTTCATGTCATGTTGCTAATGCACAGCGGAATCTTTGTTTCGTCTGTCTCAGATGTTTTCACATGTTCGTGTTGTGCTTTGGTGGCGACTCTTGAGCCTCCGTGGCATACCAGTGGTTTAGTAGGGCTGTCTAAGGACATTACCACTGAAAGGATTGTAGGTATAATCTCTCAGTAGCTTCCAACAACGGTAGTAAGAAGTTTATCCCAAAAGAAACGATCGGCGTTTTATTGTGTACTGAGAGCCGTCAAGGTTCTAGGCCGGAGGGTACTTTCCTCTTTGTTTATGTCCTGTCTGGAAGGTCACTACTAGCGACACTTCATTTTATCTTGTTGATATCGTTGTTCGGCTGAATGCCGCACTTGGTGTCTTATATTTACAGTTTCACTTACTACCTAACTAGATAACTTGGCACATATCCTTAACAGCATATGCTTAATCAGCACGTAAATAATTCGCTTTTGTGTACCCCGAAGGCCTGTTACTTGGTTTAGGGCTTATATGCATATTGCATATGCAGAATAAAACTACATTTAAACTTTCACTTAGGGCCAGTCCTGTATGTACTGTACTTACGTATTTCATTATTTATAGGAGTGGCCCTAAGTGAAAATTTAAATGTAGTTTTATTCTGCAACATGAAAATTCGCGTTATCATAAGCCTGCTGATCACTGTGTTCATAAAGCCTGAACTTTTACTCTCTCCTCAATACGCCCAAACCGTAACCTGTTTCTGCGTGATTTATATCAATATTGGCCCGCCCTTGTCTAAGGAATCCCAAAAGTGTGTTTACTAAGACTTTATACCTGAGATGTACGAATCTCGGAGACTTTTCTATCGACAATTCACTTCACGTTTCTTTACCTGCTGATTGAGCCGCGCACTAGCCAGTTACAAAACCAGCACGATTACTCAAATAAAGCACGCTTACAAAACAAACAAGTACAACTCAACCAAACTGAAACTCGTAAGAAGATAAGGTTAATTAAAATGCTTACTTGGCAGCGTGGTGTAATCAATCCAATTACATTCCACGCTTATTGATTCTGCTGACTCATCTGCCTAATGACAATTTTAAACACAGCAATAGTGCATTACTTTGTCACACGAACACGCCGTAAACAAATAATAAAAAAAAAACTACAGGTTACATGACTTATACTAATGATAACAAATTGGTATGTCAACACAGCTGTTTATTAGTATTGCTGTTGTATAAACACAATGGCGACATATTTATGTGAATATTGGCTTGAGGATGGCCTATATTTGGGTCAAAACATCTAACCATGGCATTTATAAGGACGGACAACAATACTCTCGTTCCCAGTGGCCGCGCGGTCAAAGGCGTGGGTCTGCGGCCGCTCGCTTGCTGCAATTGCCGGTTCGAATCCCGCCAGGGGCATGTATGGCTCGTGTGAGTGCTGTTTGCTCCCAGGTAGAGGTCCCTGCGTCAGGCTGATCACCGGTCCAGAGGAGTCATACGGAGTGTGGTGTGTCTTGAGTGTCATCGCGAAGCCTCGATAAGGAGGCCCTGGCCCGCAAGGACTGTTGCGCCATAAAAAAAACAGCAATATTAATAAACAGTTGTGTTGACGGCAGTTACGTACCCATTTGTAACAGTGTAACAGTGTAACACACAGCGGGATGTCCAAGCTAGAGAATATGCAAACGAATTATGGGACACATTGTAACGTTAATGTGCATGGTGCAATATAATGCTTTGTTCACGAAGTTGCAGCTGTTGCGCGTCTAGAAGAAGGGCAGGTTTATGCCTGAAACATGCAACAGCAGCAACAACAGCGATAAGCACAATTATTTTCTTAACGTAACCATACAGTTGCGCATTTTTTCGTGTTTTTACTACGTTTCACAAAACGTCATTGTTAATGCTGAAAACTTATTTTTTTTTTCCGGCGATAATATACACTTCCTGAAGTTTTTGTTCCTGTGCTTAATGTACAATGTCGTATGTCACAAAATTTGTTTCTTTGCAGTGTCATTGACACACATTCATTCGTTCACAGTTTTTTTTGTTGTTGTTGTTTATTTCTGCTTGTGTTTTTAACGAAGTATGCATATGTCAAGATGGACCTACAGCACGCTGACTGGTGGGATGTTTGTGAGATAATGAATCGGAAAAGCGAAAGGGGTGAGGAGGAATCGGCCGTGGGCGTATATACCGACATTTACCTGGGAAAACTGAGGAAAACCACGATTACCTAGGTAGAAATAGTCGAATTCGAAGACGAAAATCGTTGATCTAGAGGAGAAATCCTGGAAGTCTAAAATACGAATCACAGAATTACAGTAATGGTTACGTGGTGCGTAAAAAGTAGACTGTGACAGAAATGGACGCTACTGAGCGCATCGAGAACGTTGCGCTAGTGTCATAGATAGGCCTGTGTGTGACCTCTGTGTTTGGTAAACATCCTGTGATGAAATGTGACTAGAATTGCTTATTGTTTGTTGTTTTGTATTCGGAATTATTCACTCATCAAGTGTTCTTCCATTACACCGTTCTGATATAATGATCTGTACTTTTGTTACTTTATCGTCGTTTGAACCCAACCAAATTTTCGTGTTGCCCCAAAGGATAAGATGTCTGAAGTGCATACTTACAGGAAAAAAGTTATTTAGTGAAATATTAATTTTTTATTGTGATGAGTACAACGTTACACTTTCAGAATCTTGTTGAGTGAGTGTGTCTTTATATGAAACAGGCACCTACATTAGTTATCAGCACAGCGTTTATGGCCAATAAGATTATCTTATTCACCTGCAACACACTACCTCGCACCCAAATGTCAACTTCAGATTTACTGAAGGAATAAAGATGTTCTTTATGTCTTTCCGTCTTTCTTTGTTCTGCCTCTACTTTTGTCCCTCACCTAGTAATTTCTAATTTTCATTGCCGTTTTGTTGCTTTCTGCCTTTTTATTAATATCACATTTTTATGTAGCTGTTCCTTTATTTTGTCTTCGTTCCTTGCTTCCCTGCAAAAGCGTAAAAAGTCCTCAGTAAATTACATTCTTCTGTCACCATGTTAGCTGGAAATTATGCTGTCGTTGCTTTCAGAATTAGAAAATTGTTTTGTAACCATACTGAGAATATCAAGGTCGTTCTATTCCGTGCATTGTAAATACGAATACGCGTAGGCAAGTGTTTTGTGTCATCAGGAACCCATAAAGCGCTGTAAATGTCTGGCGATAATCATGTGGCATTGATCGTTAGTTCCGCTATCTGCTATCTAGTATAATATATGGTTTCATAAACGGGTATAACGTATATTTGCATACTGTTTCAAGTACTTTGTATCTACCGGTGTTTTAGCACAAAGACATTCTGGTATGTGGTGCGATATTAAATGTTTAAAGTAAGGCTGACAGTGGTAAAAACTGTACGTCATTACCGGTCGTATTCTGAAGTCTATTAGGCGTAAGTGCAGCAGTTACATTTCTTTACAGATGATTACAAAAGTAGCATGTAGGGACGTAAAACTGCTGTATCGAGTGGCCCTAAAAATGTTTAAACGAGTGACTGTGATCAACGGCGCGTTGAGTAAATTGTGTTATTGTATTACATATTTTATACCAGGACTTTTAATTCCGCAGTGACAAGATCGTTAATTAATACCATCATTGGTATTGTCAGGATAGACAGACAAGAATAAATTAATCGACATGATCCACAGCATGCGTGGAAGGAACAAGAAACTTCGAATATTCTTATATGACCCCATCACTGCTTTCTTCTCACCTGCTTGGCTGTTCGTTCTGTAGTCATACCTCGTTCGATGCTACATAAGCTTTGAAATTAACAAACAGACGTTAAATGAACAGATCATTAATTTTCTCACTTATGTATGTAATACCGAAGTAACCATTCATAATCACACTGCCATTCATTTTTCAAGACCCTATTCAAGGTTCCTGTTTGCAGTTGTTGCGGTGTTGTTTGTATGAAGTGCATACGACGAGCACATGTCATGTCCGTCTGCATGTTTATCTTCAGAAGTAATCATCGAATTTCGATATGCTTGATATTGGGTGGCTCATATCGACAGTTGTTGGATGATATACACAGGGTACAGATAGCACTGGTCATCAAAATTTAACTTTTTATATTGTCCCACTAACTTCAGTAGGTGAACTTAGCAGTACTCTTTATGCTGAATTCAGATATGTATACAGAATTTTTTCTATTATACAGGGTTTCAAAGGTACAGAGGAATTTAAATGTGCAAAATAGTACTTTACGTGTTCATGAAACAGGCAGAAACTTTCCACTAAAATGTAGAGGCGTATGACTTTCGCCGGTATTTGGCCTCAGGTACATCCCTCTTCAGTGTCCAGCAATAGCCTGCCAACATACTTGAGGTCCACTTACCTTGGTACCGCTTTTCCATTACCATAATGTCTTGGTGAAAACTTTCACCGTGTTCGTCAGTGACTAAACCGAGATTTTCTGGGAAAAAATGCAAGTGTGACTCCAGAAAATGGATTTTCAGACTCTTATTGCATCTCATAGCTTTGTACGAGGTCAACAGGTCCTGCACAACATCCTGATGGTTCTCTGCTTTGTGATTTCCTAAGAAGTCCTTGCAAATCCTCTTAAATGACAACCATGCATTGCTTTCACTCTCATTCAGGTCTTCATCGAACTGTTTGTCTTGCATCAGTTCCCTGATCTGGGGTCCTGTAAATATACCCTCCATGATTTTTGCGTCACTCACATTTGGGAATGTATTCCTCACATATTGGAATCTACGGCCGGTTTTATCCATACCTTGCACAAAGTTTTTCATGAGTCCCATTTTTTGTGCAAAGAGGTCAGGTAAATTTTCGCAGGAAGAATAAGAGGAGGATTGACGACATTTTTCTCCTCTGGCGTCAGTGGTGTTCGTTTAGGACACAGTTTATTTACATGGTGATTCTTCTTGTGCCGGCTGTCCCAGTCGCACAGGAAACAGCAGTATTTTGTGTATCCGAGTTGCATTGCGAATAACAGTGCCACAACCTTCAGATCACCACATAACTTCCACTTAAATTCGTCATACATACATACATATAATTCTTGACAGTTGTGCATCGAGATGGAAGTGGTGGTGGATGTAGTAGGCGAGTTGTAACACAAAACATCCGCTGGAATGCTGTCTGTTATTGTCATTGTTGTGTTGTTTGTGGTCGTGCTGCTGCTGCTGCTGCTGCTGCTGCTAATAGAATGTTCAAACCTAGCGCCCATTTCATGGTTACTGGTTTAAAAAAATGTATATGCCGAGTGCTCACTGAAAAGAAAACTGGATGAAATCGATCCTAGGCTTCTAGCCTAGCATCGACAGCACACATCGAAAAAGTCACGAGCTTCCTGAAGATGGCTAAGAACTGAGAGCGCAACGTGTCTGAGCAATAATTAATGACTAATATCATTGTGCAACAAGTTGGTATTAAGTATTCCGTATGTAACGTACTTGCACGACAAATGTACACAATTAAACGTTTGTCCACTCTTCTTCGCCCGCTTCATGTGCAGCAGATTCAGGCACTCTGACCTGTTCACATTCGGAATAAATTCCTGAACATCGTATCTGTTATTTTCTCTGTCTTTCCATCCCGCCTTGTGGAAAATATTCAGATTCTTTCAGCTATCCACCTCTGGCCCACAGGGCTGTCCCATTTATAGAAGATCACTTAGAACTGTTTTCCTCTCGGCGATTTGTAAGGAAGGATGGACTTCATGATAGTCCTCGGGCCAAACAATGTACTCTACGTTGAACAGTTGCCAATCTATGTATGTGACTTGCCGCCTAAAATAAATATTGCTCTCCTGGTTCCTCCACTGCCTAAAATTTAAGGCTCATAAGCTTCATACTTACTACTTTACTTCACACGCCAGAGCTGTTTGTCCGCTTGAAGCCTGTAGTTCATGTAAGTAAGAAAAATTTATTTCCTACCTTACACAGAACCTCGCGTTCGTGGTACGAAACCCAGCCGGTTAGTGCTGTATAGAGAAACTGTCGTTTAGTTTATTGGGCGAGTCTGTCAGTATGGAGACTACAGTGGCGACGGAAGATGAATGCGTATGAACATGGAACACTGGTGGAGTAACAGTTCTTTGCTTATTCTAAGAATGAAAGGAGTTAAGTCCATACAGACGCTGTACGGGCAGATTGCACTCTGTTTTAATGCCAGAGTTGGAGTTGCAGTAAGCAATATTCCTCAATATGTTATAAGGGTATTTGTTAGAAACTTGAGTATGAGGTGACGTATATGGCATTATGACAAACTACGCGATAGTTTGTAACATCGCTCATTCGCGAATACTAATTTAGTTATTGTCGTTCATGTCAGTAAGGTACTGGTGACATCGTAAATGGTTGCCATACTATGCGTGACCCTAGTATTCGTTGCCCATAATGAACAAGTTGCGGATTCTCATAATGTTTATGAATAAGACAGTCTGGTGAACCTCACCCCTAACCACCTCAAAACACTGGTTCGTTCAGCGAGTGTGGAATTTGGTATAGACTGCCGGTGCTTGAGGTAAGAATATTTAGAGCCAGTAAAGAAGCAGAAACAAGAACATGCACTGGTAAAACTCCTTAATCTGTGCTTTTCACTTGATGTTGTTAGGGAGACTAAGCTGTGATGAGCTGTGGGGAACATACGCACACGTATGAAATGGATACAAAAATATAATGTGCCAACCTCCAAATAATAAAACACTAGACGGACATAGGCGTGGATGGGAGACGTAGTGGAAGACATCCTCTTGAGTTTGTATAACCATAAGTAATGCATAAAATGCCGTCAACACAACGGTATATTTATTACGTAGTATGAAGCTACATTTCTTAGTCTTAGTGACCATCATCAGGACAGGTGTGACGAAATGCATACAAACAAGTGTGTAAAAATGTATGGCTTCTTCTTTTATTTTCTTGCTTCTGCAAATTTCGTCATACTTGGCCTGAAGAGGGTCTTTTAAAGCGGATACATGTAGCTTCGTACTAAATATTAAATAGTAGATTTGTGACCCCTAATTTATTCATTACTAATGTAGGTGGGAGAACAGTGAGATCGTACAGTTGTTCTTAGAGTGAAAGAGGGTGAGTGTGTGTCTGAATTTTACATGCTGCCGATTAGGTGTTGGGGCGGGGTTCTTGTGAACACGGCTATAAACCTTCGGGTTCCACACAAGTGTGAATTTCTTGACCTGCAGATTGTAAACTTCGAAGAAGGCCGTACACTACTGAGCTGCGTGCTTAATTATATAGTTTATTCACAGTGAGTGTATTGCTTTTATTGACTGTTAAACGGTTACAGAGTCCCGCGAAAAATGCTTTATTTGGGTTTATATTTCACCGCCCTGTCCTATTTCGTGAAAGTTTCTTCACTCTTTGCTAAGCAATGCCCCGCTTTCAGTATGCCATATACCATCACTGTGCATTTTACAGTTTGTTGAAGAGGGCAAACAGTATTCCAGCGTTCAGGATAATTGTTTACTGCTATAGGCCTGTTGGTAGGGTGTTCTGTGCCATATACTTGCCTTACGCAGTAAAATAAGTAGGATACAAACAGAGTGTGCCGTGAAAATTGCCAAACTTCAGGTTTCTACTCAATGACTTTTTTTTGAGCGATAAATGTCACAAAAACATGGTCGAAATCTTAATCGTTTACTTACTACCGTCCGCGTTGGACTCCCTTCCAGTGGTGGGAAGGTGGACTCACCCATGCCATGTGTACACACCCACCAGTTTACAGGTACTTTTTCTTTCGCTGTATGAAGAACTTTACTTGTTCTGTGTCTCACTGTCCATGAGAATAAAGTGCCTGTGTCGTGAGGGATAATGAATTCTCAATTCCCCTTTGAATAGGCTGGCTTTCGTGTCGTGTCTGTAATGGACTTGCTCGGGCACTGACTGATGAATACAGATGTCGCTGTGGAAGTCGCAGAATTTGTCGCGCATGCCCGCAGGTTTGGCCACCCCGTTCGCCAGACTTAACAGCCCGTCAGTTCTGCTTGCGGGGGAAGTGGATGCATGAAGGGGATGGTGTACGTAGGAAAGCGCAAGCACGAGATGAAATCTATAGCGGATGAAGGACGGTTCTGCCGCTATTGCGGAATAATTACGGGCGTACGGAAAGCAGTGCGTGAGCTATGAAAAGGAGCCCGTTTGTGTATAACCACAGATCATTTCGAATAGCAGGCCGTTAAATTGCGTACATTATGTGGCAGTGTACGTCATACGTTAGTACGTGGCTAGATAATGGTTCAGATTTCAACCCATGTTGACGTAACATTTTTCACTCAAAATAAACTCGTGAATAACCACCAGACGTTGAGCAGGTGTTTCGTGGGACATTCAGTATATGTGAGGTGCAAAGTAATAACATGAGTTAGGTCTAGTAATTCTGCTCACATCTCACAGTCCTCTCTCTGGCTTGTCAGTGAGGGGCGTGGGAAGTCTACAAGAAAGTGCGAAAGCGTGCACTACATTATCTTCTGACGAGAGTTTTGCTTCCGTTTGCTGCATATTTATTGCCACATGATCTTTGTTTTTGCGCGAGACGTTTCGTGGGAGCGCAAATATTACCTGACCAAAGTCTTCGTATGTTTGCATTCTGAGGCTGATGATGTACTTACGTTCTCTTTGCGTCACGTGCAATTTTTATGGATGTTACTCTAGTCTGACATTCAAACAAGACTACTGGCGTTGGTAGTTTTGCGGTAACAGAGCTGTTCTGTGGTGGCAGTTAAACCAATCAGTATCGTTCAGTTTTTGGAGTGCTGACTATCCATTTTTATGCACGGATTTCAGTATATAATGTGTACTGTGTCTGTGGGGGAGGGGGTGAGCGACTTAGTAAAAAAGGTAAAGTGATCTCGTTACAGGCCCTATGTAGCGCAGAGGGTGGATAGAGGTACAGCTCTACTCTTCCATGACCGCGGCACTTGAAGGGGGGTACCCATTTTACAGGAGGCTGCGTGGGCTCCAGGGCCGGTCTGGACGGGCGGAAAATCTCTTCCCCACCGGGATTCGATCCCGGGCCGTCCAGCCCGTAGTCAGTCGCTATACCGACTGAGGTACCCGGTCCACATGAGCGACTTAGTAGTGTATGTAGTTTAGTAGGTAGTTGTGCCTGGAACTGTAGTTTTTGTGACGTGCAGAGATACCGGCGGTTTGCAGCCTGTTTATTGTACGTTTGAATATGTAAAAGGAAGGATCCTTGTATCAGATATTACAAAAACAAGGCAAATGCCATTTAAATCAGGGATGTACAAATCCCGGGCTCCTAATCGCCGTGGCTACTACATTCTGTACGGTGGCGCCTAATAGTTGTGGGCCATTCGTAGGGAACTTGCCCATTGTCACCCTTCTGGCGCCAGATATTTTGAGATCGTTCCTAGACTTTTGGAAATTTTGTGCATCCTTGGTTTAAAGTGTCTGATTATTTTATCGGAGGTATGCGAATGACAGGAATGTGAGTGTTGCCTAATCGTAAGAACGCTAGTTTATGCGTCCGTATAATATGAACCAACAAGAGGCACTATTTGCTATTAATTTACTTCAGTAATAAGCCTCTACATGTTTCGAGCGAGCTTGCTGCTCGAGACATGTAGAGGCTTATTATTGAAATAAATTAGACAGATGCCAGCAGCCAGTCAACATAACGCATGCCTATACCAATTGCTGTTTATACAGAGTTGATCCTCCTGATGATGATCAACAAGCCTGCTCGAAACATGTAGAGGCTTACTATTGAAATAAATTAATAGAAAATAGTGCATCTTGTTGGTTCATATTATATGGATATACTCGTATCACGATGCACTGTCAACAAAGCATTAAATTTATTTATGCATGACGTGTCGGACTTGACGCCGGTCAAATAGAAGCGGAAGGTTTTGCAACATCGCAGACTTGTGGCTGTGTTTTGTGCCGCTGGAAAGTCAAACCATCACTCATGCTTTGTCATGTGTAAATCATAGTACAGTAGCTGCTGCGTCACATTCACGTGTTTCAGGCACCTCTCGTTAGTCATCTGTGTGGAGCAAATTACAATTCGTAGCTCGTGTTCGTTACCAGTGTATGCTACTTCGCTGTCAGTTGCAAGCGCCGTGTGTGTGTGTGTGTGACGTTGCGTTTCTTTTGACGTCCATGGAGACGGTGTAACATGATGTTTTTGTTACTCTCAAGTCACTTCTGACTATTGGAGAACCGTTGGCAGCTTATAGAGAAAGGGTGGAGAATTATTGCCGGTAACACGAGGTGCGCAATAATTTTGGCTGAGAGACCATTTGCCCAGCTTAGATTATAGTTACGGACCGCACGTCTTAGTGACGTAGGTTAATATATGTTAAAGAGAAGTTTAAACAGAGTGGAAAATGAAGTCCAGAATAATTCTTTCTCGTATCGTCACTTCAACCATGCGACAAATGAAGTTATATTTAACGAGTACATGTTGTCCGTTGAAATTTCAACATGAAATATTTGACATTTCCCGGCTCTAGCTTTGATTTTCACAGATAACCTTCAGTTGAACCGTTCTTGCATCTCATAACCCTGCAGAGTTACTCTGAAATAAGTTTCACTGAATATTCACGCCACGAATTAAACATTTTTTTAGAGGGGGCTTGATGTCGTCGGCAAGGCACGACGCTGCAATGTGGCCGAAGCTATGTTACACCGGTTTTCGGCGTGTTTGGCGGAACATCTCATAGTCATCCGAAAACTACGACCAGAATTTTAGGCTCTTTTCTGATTGGTTACAGCTGCCGCAGACGGACGCAGATATTTCTCTTATGTACATAGAAGACGCAAGATATAGGGGAATGTGCACCGGTAGCACATGGTTCTTTGTATATTTTGTTGTAGTGTTAATGTGTTGTTTCGGGCCGGTTTGATAGTGTTGTTGGGAAGGTTTTTGTACAGGCAAATCGTTAAGCGACTACTGTGCTGGATTATAATTTCTACAGACCAGTGAGAATATTCAAAGATAAACAGTAACTGATTGAATTTGAGAGCTTTTAAATCGAGCATTTATTATTATTTATAAATAGTCCGTGAACTCAAGTCCGCTGTTTTATGGAGGAGCTTAATCTTAGTAAAAATCATTTCAAAAGAATTCGACTTGGAGGTCCCTGGGAAGGGACAGACGTTTGTCTAATTGGGCCGATACGAAGAAAAATTTAATACATCAGACCCTCTGTACCACAGTTTGTCGAAATATGGTTACTAATGTGGAAGGTGTAAGACACGGACGGACACAACTCCTCAATATTCGTATTTTCTATGTATGTCGTGTCAAGAAATTGCTCTTAAGTTCAGCCAGCAGAGTAATGGTTAGGCTTCACGTGACACGTATATGTCGGTGCAGTTGCCGCACCTCAAGTAGAAACACGTAGAACTTCGTTTTCGATACATCAGCCTGCGTAGATCTACTAAGTCCTTTGGTTCCATACAACAGGGTTTAATGAAAAATTGAGTATATATTACCGGCGTTCTTCAATTTCCCATTGAAATACGAGATAAACTACAGCATATGGCGCAGGATGTCTGTGTTTTAATGTACATTTCAGTCTATGCAACCTTATTTATTACCCTATTGTGCTACGCGTTTCAGGACGGTCGTACCATCGTCAGGCATGCGTGTCCAGTTTTCTTCTTGAATTGATGCCTCATACTGTTGTTAAAATACACTGGTATCTGTTGTTTATACTGCTTGAAATGCCACTAATCCTGGCTGTATCTGCGTCCCTCACTATACACCCCAAGTTATTTTTTTTTTTATCTACTTACCACATGTTGTTTCTGGAGATGTCTAGGTTTATCTAGTGTACTGCACACTGTCGGCGGCTCCATTAATTATACACTGTAGGCATTGAATGCTCCAGTGCTGTATTGAAGGAGCATGTTTCCTGATTGTATACGGAGGGCAGACTGTGTATGATACAGGGTGGTTTTGTGTAGGGGAGAAATAAAATGTCATTTCATCGGTAACACTGCCATCACGAAATTTGATAACGCGTCGCTTTCGTTATTTTTTAATGTCCAATGCCTCATATTGCAGTTTCGTTTAACTTAAATAGGCCCTGAACATAGAAGTGTCTAAAAGAAAACGATACTCGACTTTCTGATATATCAGCCATGAACCCTTGAAATGGTAGTATGTATAATGAGCAGGACTACGCAGAACCGTGACGGGTGAACCATTCGCTAAATGTAGTACGTTAGTAGGCAGATATCGATCTGCAGTTGCAGCTTGCCTAGCGGAGAACAGCGCAGCTAGTGATTGCTCCTTGTGCAGGATGCATTGCGTTTGAATTAACAGTGCGAGACTGGAGGGCAAATTTACTATACAGTATGGGGCCTGCGAGGCAGTACGTTACCACAGCATTGCAATCCGAATATGTCAGTATCGCTCTGTTTCAAAGCTACATGTCGGTACCTTTGATGGTCCATGTGCAGCTGGCGAATTGGGCTAAATTGCTAATTACGTGCCCGACCTTGAAACAGAAAGGAATGTGGAAATGCCTTGCGTGTAAACATTTCACTTTCTGAAGAATAAAAAGCCAATTAGATGTAACTTATTATTTTATTGTACTTCTTATATGCTCAACATGTTTCGGGCATTACTATGCCCATCATCAGGAGCTCGCGACCATGATGTTGATTACAACATTGGTCGTTTCGTTCTTGGCTTGCTGTATGTTGGAGGTTAGGTGCGGTTAGGCTGGAGTAGTGTCTGGGCTGCAGGCTAGAGCACAAGTTGTGCTCTAGCCTGCAGCCCGGACACTACTCCAGCATAACTGCACCTAACCTCCAACATACAGCAAACAAAAAACTAAACGACCAATGTTGTAATCAACATCATAGACGCGAGCTCCTGATGATGGGCATAGTAATGCCCGAAACATGTTGAGCCTATAAGAAGTACGATAAAATAATAAGCGACGTCTAGTTGGTTTTTTATTCTTCAGTTATCAAAATGATGCACGGTCCAAAAAACATCATATTTCGCGTTCGTCTGTGTCATGCTTTTAGCAACATATCAGCAGTGAAGAGAATAGAGTTTGTTGGCGATAGGTTGTCGTATATAGTGCTGAGAGGTCGCTGGCTTCATATCATTTTAGTAAATGTGCATGCACGTAGTGAGGAAAAAAGTGAGGAGTTGAAAGATAGTTTTTATGAGGAATTAGAGGAGGTGTTCGATCACTTCCCAAAATATCATATGAAAATTTTACTAGGAGATTTTAATGCAAAAGTAGGTAG
>Ga0123354_10010282_pt1 | contig 14409 bp, 10 predicted proteins | sample TergutLab28metaG_2_FD_97872 | JGI IMG/M metagenome (GOLD analysis project Ga0123354, IMG submission 97872) | Labiotermes labralis P4 segment gut microbial communities from Petit-Saut dam, French Guiana - Lab288 P4 | ecosystem: Host-associated > Arthropoda: Insects > Digestive system > Gut ... | reverse complement strand
TCCTGGTGACCATGACGCCCCTGATACCTGCGCCTGCCGCCTCCGCCGCCCTTCTGCCGCTCCGCCCGTTACCTCAGTCGCCCGTCCCGCTGCCCTCGATTCCCGCGCCCACCGCCTACATCGCCCGCTCCCGTCGCCCCTTTTCGACCATCCCCTCCAAGCTCAGAAAAATAGACTGAAAAATATGTCGTTTTCCGCGAGAGGGGCATGTACACATTTTGAATGGTGCTGGGAAATACTAAAAAGCGTGTCGAAGTGAAGCCGACATATCAAAAAACGCCGTAATGACGGCGTTCATGGAAAGTTAAAAAGTTTTGAATACGCTCTGCACTGACATGAAGCCCTTGGGCGCTGCGGCGGATGGGAGGTTGTGGAGATTCAGATCCCCCCTCCGGTCGGGCGGGAGCCTTGATTTAAGCCGGCTCAGTGAGAATCTTGATTATTCTGTCTCATCGCGGAAAGCGTAATGGACGAGTGACAGGATTTGCAGAGCGACATCAGGTTCTCGTCAGAGTTGTCTCCGCCGTCGGCAAGCGGGATGATGTGATGGACTTCCTCGGCGGGAACATAATGTCCGGCTTCAAGGCAGCGCTGGCAAAGTGGATGCTTGGAGATATACAGATCGCGGATGGAACGCCAGCGGCTGTCATAACGCTTGTACGACTCAGGATCGCGACGATATTGGTTATACCGTCGGTTGGTCTGGGTAGAGTGCTCCTTGCAGTACAGGTGATCGGTCTCGTTGAGGCAGCCGGGAATAACGCAGAGCCTTTTAGGTTTATGTGGCATAGCAAAGACCTCCTGGCGAACAGAGTGACGGACTGAGCGGAGTGCTATTATACTTTTATATATTATTCAGGCTTACATTTTTCTTGCCTGTCGTTTATAATAGAAATACAAAAAGCCGGGATATTCCGTTCAAACGCTTTATCCTTGGCAAAAACATCGTTCGCGGTCAGTACGCGGTCGGTTCGAAAATGGGCGCAGTCGGTTCGTGTGACGGGCCTCATCAGGACAGTCACGTAGCGTCACAGCAGCAGAGTCATTGCGGTAGTCTCCGCCTAATGACTGGCGCGTGAATAAACAGCAGATTATTGCGGCAGGCCCAACCCAATATAAATCTTCCTGCGGGTAACCTTATCCAGTCCGCGCGACACGGACGGGTAGAGGTTTTCCACTTCCTTATTGAAGCTGATCTGGCTCATGGCTTTCAGGCCGTTTTTCGAACAGTACGTTTTGTACGCGGAAAATAAATCTTCCCGGAAGCACTCAGCGTCCTCAACGACGGCGCAACACTCTTCCATGAATGACAGCACATTGTTATTCTCGAGCTTGTAACGGTAAATCTCTGCGCGTGTTTGCTCTGTCTCGGAGAACTGATAGTTGTTGGCGATCAATCGCTTGAGTCCGGACAGCGCCCACATAAGGATGCCATCCCGTTCCATGGCCAACTTTTCTTTCAAATCGGGATCGCGTTTTTCTTCCGATACTGATTTGGTGAAACGTATGATTAATAGTCGCCGATAAAAGGCTTCAGATCGATCACCGTAGTTGCGCGGCACCTCGTTGCACGAAAAGAGTAAACGGGCGTAGGGCTTAAAACTGAAGCCATCTTTGTTCTTTCGCTCGGCGCTGATTCTGTCGTCACCGGTGAGAACTTTAAACATGTCTCCGTCCTCAATATTCTTGGACGGCAGATCTGCGAAGATGTTTGCCAGCTTTCCGAACAACTCAGCAGTTTTGAACCGCTCGGACAGATTCTGCCACGAGATATTGCTGACGTTTTCGGAATCAAGCAAAACGTCCTGGACTACGGACAATATCGTCGATTTGCCCGCTTTTGGCGCGCCGACCAGTACAAAGCTTTTTTGTGCTTTGTTTATGGGAATGGTAAAATATCCCATCATCTCCTGCACGACAGGTATCTCACCTTCTGGTAGAACTTCACTCAGGAAGCGCAGGAACATCGGACATTCGGCGGACGGGTCGTAATTGCCGCCAAGTTGGACGGTCGAGTAATATTTGGGATCGTGCGGGATGAAGGTATCGTCGAGCACGTTGTACATGCCGTTGCGCAAATTTATAAGGTAGGGATTCACGTTAATTTCCCGAATCGGCTTGATAATCAGCATCTTCCACTGGTTCTCCGCGTCGTTGATGTGCGCGGACAAGGCATAGCGCGAGATCATATGCGTCCGGGTCAGAGCCTGGGCCTGTAGGTCGCTTTTTGGCGTATACACGCCGTTTTCGTAGAAGTAGTATTGTTCGGCAGCGAAGAAGGCGTTTTCATGCGCGGCCATATGCTCCGCCAACACGCCGGGGAGGAATCGCAGACCGCCGCGTTCGCCTTCCTCATACCATTCCGGCTTGTCGCCGCCTCTTTCGCGGCGGGCCTCGCGGGACGCCATGTATGTCTTGTAAATGTCTTTCTGAAACGAAGGCAGCGCCTTAACATCGCCAGCGGACAGAGCGAAGTGCGCTTTAATATTGTGGTTGATGAACACCTCGGCGAAGGCTGGATCGGCGTTATAAAGGCACTCGTCGATGAAGCGTTGCGCTTGCCGGACATCATCGGCGGGATCGTGTTTGGGCTTAAAGACGAGCAGAGCTTTTTTCAACTCATCTGTGGACGCGGGAATGAATGCAAAAGCGGCGGGGGACTTACAGTGGCATGTACCATCTGTCAACTTCGGGCAGACGAATCCCTTTTCCGAAATCGTCGTACAGGTCATCGGTTTCGTTCCCGATTTGAAGAAGTGCTCGATTTTGGCTTGGGTCTTACGTTCGTCATAACTTGGGTAGGGCTTGGATAATTTATGTATCGCAGCAACACCGCCCTCAAACACGGCAAGATTGGTGATCATGGCGTACCAATCCACTTCGGAGAGTGTCTTGGCGTTCTTCTTCGTATGTTGAATGAACAGGCATCGGCGACCGACCAGGGCCAAACCTTTCTGTGATCCATGGTTTTTCAGAGATGATGATTGCGCTACATTAAGCCCGCTGGTGACGCCTGAATCGCTACGAAATGCCTCTTCATCGTCTACATCCGGAATATCTGGTAGAACAGCTTCCAACTCTTTTTGTTCGTACCTTAATTCAGGATTATACTTGACTAATTGTACAAGTACAGGTTCTTCCTTACAATGATAATAGCCAGGAAGTCTGAAAACACGGCTTTCATTGACGCAAGCTGGGTCAGCGTCGAATTGAGCGACAAGTTTACGCTGGATTCGCCGGAAATCCTCGACTTTTGCGTTTTTCATGAGCCAATAACAGTGCAAGCTCTTTCGGGTCTTTACAATCATCGACGGTTTCAGCGGAAACGCCTGTATTTTAGCCAATTGCTCCTCTAACGGTATATCGTCCATCTCAGCAAATTGAGCGTTGATTCGGGTAATGGAGGCATCATCGTGACCCCCATAATTGACCACGAAATATACGCCACGCTCCTGGTCGTTGTGGGCTTTTAGCGTCTTTTCGATTTCCTCAAACCGCGAAAGCACGCACTCCAGCTTCTGCCCTGAAAAGGCAGAATCCGGTTTATCGCTGAAGACGCGGAAACAGACCCTCTCCTTCGGATCGAAAAATGGACGTAGGAATTCAACGGACGAGATGTTTAAGCCTTCCAGCGAATAAGGTACCACGAAAGTCCTCCCAGAATATGCGTTATACATAACATTATGCGGCAAGATAATATTTGAAATATTGTCCGCAAAAACTTTAACAGCAACGGTTCTCTTGACAATGGTTGTCTTGGCAATGTTTAAGATGACAGTTGACCGCGCTCTGTTGTAATGATAAAATAATTAACGAATTGTGACAAATTTTAGGACTAGGGGGAAGAAGGATGATTGACGATCAACATGAACTGACACAAAAATATTCTAATCCAACTTCTTCACACGCTTTTGTAGTTATTGTTGAAGAAAATCAAGCAATACAGGAGATCGACCTTTCTTCATTTAAAAAAAGCAGAATCAGTATAGGTAGACTTAAAATTAATGATATAGTATTATCCTCACTGCTCGCTAGCAGCAACCATGGCTGTTTTGAACGTTTTAATAATGATTGGTATTATAAAGATGTAGGATCGCTTAATGGAACTTTCTTTAATGATAAAAAAATAAACCCAGGGGAGCGAGTTCCGTCTGGACCTGTAAAGCTTCATGAATATTCTATATTGCGTATTGACAACAGTTCTTTGGATAACCCCAATCCAAAGGGAGTTATTATTTTGTTTGCCACAAACAGGGTAAAAGGCGAATGGAAAAAATACGACTTGCGTCATAAAGATAGGGTTGTAATTGGGCGCGACGATTCATGCGACATTGTTTTAGCTGATATCGGTGTATCAAGGCATCATGCCGAAATTGGCATTCTTGACAGAGGATATCAAATTAAAGACTTAAACAGTAAAAATGGAATTATCCTCAACGGTCAGGTTGTAGTCGGCACCTCGCAAATATTTGAAAAGGATACGTTCGTCATAACAACTACGCTCTTTATCTTCACAAGGGGATTTTTATTATATAAATCGGCGACCAGCGGCACAGAACTAAAACTTGTGAATGTATCAAAAGCCGTCAAGGAGCATGGTAAGAATAAAGTAATTCTTGACCGAATAAGCCTAATAATAGAACCTAGCGATTTTGTAGCCATATTGGGCGGTTCCGGAGCCGGAAAATCAACTTTGCTTAATGTTATGAACGGGTTTGACCAAGCTGTAGAGGGTAGTGTGTTAATAAACAGCATAGATCTGCATAAGAATTATCAGATGCTGAAAAACAGTATCGGATATGTTCCGCAGGAAGATATCGTACATAATAACTTGACTCTATATAAAATGCTGAGATATGCCGCGGAGCTTCGTATTCCTAAAGATCTAACGGAAGAGGAGCTTAACAGCCATATCAATAGTGTTATTGCGACCCTGGAGCTTAACGGACATGAAGGAACTTTGATTTCAAAGCTTAGCGGCGGTCAGAGAAAGCGCGCTAATATTGCGACTGAGTTACTTGCCGATCCCAGGTTATTCTTCCTCGACGAACCAACATCAGGACTTGACCCAGGCACTGAGAAAAAACTGATGGAGACGCTTAGTATCCTTTCTAAAAACAAAGGTAAAACCATCATTATGGTCACCCATACGACCCAGAACCTTGAATTGTGTGACAAGATCATCTTCATGGGTAGCGGAGGGAAACTCTGCTTTTATGGGACGATCAACGAATCGTTAGTATTTTTCAACGCGAAGTCACTAAACGACATATATTCTATGATTAACGAAGACAGCGCAAAATGGGCATTGTTATTTAAATCGGTGATGAAATGACTAAATGATAGAATGGAGTTTATGACTATATGAAGCAACTCCGAATTTTATCCGTAAGATACATAGAGCTTATAAAGAACGACAGAGCACGTGTGCTCACCCTGCTCTTACAGCCTGTGATTATTGGTTTTTTATTATCCTTAGTCGCAGGCTCGGATGCGTTTAAGACTTTTGAGGAAACAAAATCAATACTTTTTGCATTGTCTTGCGCCGGTATATGGATGGGTCTTTTTGACTCAATCCAGGAGATATGCAAGGAAAGATCGATCTTAAAGCGCGAGTATGCAGCAAATCTAAGCATGCCTGCCTATGTTCTTTCCAAATTCATTGTCCAGTGCCTTATCAGCATTGTACAGGCATTTTTATTATTGGCTATATTCTCGATATTCACTGGAAACCCATCCAAAGGGTTGCTTTTCGGGATATCCTTTTTCGAGATGTGGTTTTCTGTTTTTCTTACCATATTCTCTTCCGCAGCGATAGGTTTGGTTTTTTCGTCTATATCCAAGAACAGTGACAGGGCTATGACTATGGCACCTTTCATATTAATAATCCAGCTCCTGTTTTCCGGCATGTTATTCAATCTTAGCGGCTTTACGAAATATCTGTCCTATATAACAATTAGCCGTTGGTCTGTAGGGGTGTTGGGGAGTATTGCGGACGTAAATTCTTTGCCTACAAAAATACCGGATGCGCCAAAAATCACTCAGACAATCTATGATGCCACAATTTTGCACGAATTTGGATTATGGGGAATTTTACTCCTGTTCATAATCATATCTTTTGTAATATGCGCAATACTGCTACGGAATGTAAGCAAAGATTCAAGATGACTCTGCATTGGAGTGACTTAAATGTTTGATCCAGTTAATGCGGCAAAGACTGATGTGATGCAGTTCGAGGTTGAAAAATGCGAGGATATAGACGATATAAGACAATTCCTCGACAAATACAGCGAATATTATCTGGATTGGAAAGCATACATAAATCTGCTTATCGAGCAATACGGCGGCTTTAGCGTGAATAGCTTTGCTAAACGATGCGGCTTCAGTGTGAATACCGTTAAAAAATGGTGCCGAGCCGGAGACTTGCCGAGAAGCAGGAAAGAATTTATCAAACTCAGTTTTGGCCTCAATTTCAACCTTGACGAGACAAACCGACTGCTTCAAAGATACGGTAAATATCACGGGCTGTATGCTAAGAATATGGAAGATGCAATCTGTATCTTTGCTATACAAAACAAGCTCAGTTACGACGAGTTCGAGCAAATCAAACAAGAAATAGTGAATTCTATAGCGGAACAACAGACTATTAGCGAGCATGCCCATTTCGACGCTGCAGAATTAATGAATACTGACCGCGCGAAAACTGCGCTCATTAAGATAAAACAAAAGGATGAACTAGAAAACTTTTTAACAGCTAATTTACCTACGTTTAAGAGCGCGTATAACAGACTAACAGACTTTATTGATTCATATGTCAAGGTCGATAATGCCAGTTCAACGCTTGAAGACGATAACGCAAGCATCAACTCATTTTTGGAGGAACATATAGGACAACCAAGACTCGTTTCCAGTTTCAATGATTTTATAAGCAATCTGAGATGCCATAAAGTTATACCAGACAAAACTAAGTTGGTAGCTCTTGGACTTTACCTTAATATGACTTTAGCGGACATCAATGTAATGCTGGATATGGCGGGCATGGAGCCCTTATGCGCCAAGGATAAACTCGAAAGCGTCTTGATTTACGCGCTTAACAACATAGTTCTCACAAACCCTGACCTGGAATATTCAAACGCCTATTTTCTTGACAAGTATTCTAACAATCCATCTGTGCGGGAATCTTGCCAAAAAATAATGCAAGATCAATATGAGGTAATGCTCGGCGAAACAACCGATGTTGACAGCGTTGCGGATTATGTCAGAAAACAAATATCCAATCTGAACTTTGACAACGAAAGCGAACTATCACAGTTGCTGATGGTCTAGCTGGTTAAAGTACCGAAATAGTGGTATTTCCGATATTGATTAAATCACCCGATTTGAGCGGGTATTCTATACTAGGAGTTAGTACCTTGCCGTTTAGAATTGTTTTATTAAGGGAGTTGAGGTCAGTAATTGCAAAAATATGCTCACTGAACAGGCTAAACGCGCAATGTCTGGCTCCGACGTATATGTCCTGCACTATGACATCTGCTTTACTGCTACGGCCTACTACACAAGGGAATTTTCTAACTGTAGTAGATTCGTCTTTGTTTTCGAAGGTTATTTTCAAGTATAGGCTAGCTTTATCGTCTCCTTTTACTGTAGGCTCCGGCATGTCTTTCGGCTGAGGTACGGGCTGAGGTAGGGGTGGTGCCACCGTAAGTGACTGTAAATCCGACAGCATGACTTGGGGATCGCTATAACCATTCTCCCTTTTGTAAGCGGTCGCGCGTTTAATTATCTGGGAAAGCCCGGAAGTGATGTACTCGGGTAAGTCAGGTAACGGTTCACCTTTTACCAACCGCCTTTTGACCGCTTCTTCAAAATCAGTAGAGGTTGGTTTCTGGGGCATAAAAGGCAATCGGTTTTCGTTCGCCAATTGATACATTACAATTCCCAGCGAGTACAGATCGCACCGCGAATCTCCCGGAGCAATCTCAGCCACACCGAAATACGTTTCCGGAGATGCATATAAAGCAGTCCCTTTTTGTGTAGAAGGGGATAATGCCTGGTTTTCTTTGGCGATACCAAAGTCACCCAACTTATAACAGCCGAGTTCTTTGGAGTAAAAGATGTTTGCCGGTTTAATGTCTCTATGTATAATGTGGTTTGTATTTAATACAATCAATGCGTTGCATAAGTCGATACCGAGTTTAATAATTTCAGGCTCCAAAGTTGGGCTTGTTTCCATCATGAGCTTAAAGTTTAAGGGTTCCAATAACTCCATGAGAATCAGAATATCCTGATCTTCTTGTCCAGTTATAGGATGCACTTTGAAATTCAGATATCTGACGATGTTCTGGTAATTTCGAAGTCTGTTCATCATCACGATTTCATTAAGCCCTTGATATTTAGTTATGTTCTTTGTTGTGACTACCTTCAAAGCGGCTTTGGCATCTGGCATAGATTCATGGTAAACGCAAAAAACTCTGCCATAAGAACCATCCGCAATATGAGCGGAGGAAAGGTCACCGTCTTCGGGAAGATATGTATCAAAAAACGGTATGTAATTTTTAAGTCTGGCGATAAGGTCGTTCATGGCAAACCTCCAAGTCTGGCGTTGACATATTATAGCACGAACCACTGCGTCAGTTCAAGATAAAGAATGCGGCGGCAAGGTGCATAATCAATATTAAATTTGAGAAGGTGAATATTATCTTTAAGCTGAGTTATTGCGCGGTAACCCATATTGGCATGCAACGTAAATCTAACCAGGACAAATTCTTGTTGCCTGGGGGTGTTTATGTGTCGCCGCTTAACATCGGAGCGCCTATTGACGAGCATTTTATTTCTGAGGGAGAGTGCGATTGCAACGGTTTCCATGTCTTTGCCGTCAGCGACGGCATGGGCGGGCACAGCTTCGGCGAGGTTGCCAGTAAAATAGCCGTGGAACAGCTTTGTGACTTTGAAAAGTCGAATGAGGGTATGCCGGTTGACAACAACAACGATAAATATAACCTTATTCAGAATTTTCAAAAGAGAATACAGCTTATTAACCACGAGATCTTGACTTATGCGGATGTGAAAAACGCTTCTGACGGGATTGGGGCAACTCTGACAGGACTGATTGTGTTTCCCGATATATTCGTTTCGTTCAATATAGGGGATAGTTCTGTTTTTCTATTGGAAAATGGGCAACTCATAAAAATCACTAAGGATCATAACGAGGCCCAGATGATGCTTGATGCGGGCGTATATACGCCAGAAGAGTTAAAAGCAATAGGGCGGGGGAAGAAACTCACGAAATATCTGGGCTGGCCCGATGAAAACGGCATTCTGACCGCAAACATTACGGCACCCTTAGAGCTAAAGAAAGGACAAAGGTTTTTACTGTGCAGCGACGGCTTAACGGACGAAGCAACCCCGGAAAATGTAAAAGCGGCAATGGCTTTGAATGTTGATGACCATTCTGTAGCGGAAAAATTGTTGGAAACCGTCCTTTGCATAGCTTCAGAGTCGAAAAATGGACTTGACAATATCACAATTATTGCTATAACTGTTGATGAAACCATAGAGTAAATCAATAAGCGAAAATATAGAAGATGGAGGCTAAGGCAATGGAAATTCCCAACCTGGTCGGTCAGGTGATCGACGGCTACACGCTGGAGCGGAGAATCGGGAGCGGCGGATTCGGCACAGTTTACCTCGGCGTTAAGGAAGACCTGGGTAAAAGGTACCTGACCGCCATCAAGCACATCATCGTGCCGGAAAGCGATCAGTACGAGGAAATGCTGCAGCAGTACAACTACGACAAGACTTTGACGGAGAAGTATTTCACGAAGATGGTCGAGGACATCACGACGGAGTTTAACCTGATGATCGACCTGAACAAGAAAGACAACCGCCATATCGTGACGTACTACGATCACACGATTCAAAAAACGGATTCGCCGCTGCAGTACGATATTTTCATCCGTATGGAATACCTTATCCCCTTGCCGAAATTCATGAAGAAAAACGGCATGAGGGTGGCCGACGTAGTTCAGCTTGGCATGGACATGTGCGACGCGCTGGCTCTTTGCCACGGTAACGATACCATGCACCGGGATATCAAGGAAGCCAACATTTTCATGAGCAGCAACGGCGCGTTCAAGCTCGGCGACTTTGGCGTGGCCAAGACCCTGATCGAAGTCACAAAAGCCGCGTCTATGAAGGGTACCGCCTCCTATATGGCTCCCGAAATACATAAGCGTCAGCCGTATGATTACACGGTCGATATCTACTCGCTGGGCATTGTGCTCTATAAGTTGCTGAACAATCAGCGGATGCCGTTTATGCCTGATTTTCCGAAGCCCATTACAGCCGACGATATTTATCAGGGCGATACAAAACGGTTGGCCGGCGAGGTTCCTCCTTTGCCTTGTAATGCAGCGGACGAACTCGGCGATATCGTCGTTCACGCCTGCGCTCCGAAAGAAAGCCGTTTCAGCAATGTAAACGAGATGAAGGCCCGTCTGGATGCTTATTCGAGCAAGCTAACAGATGGAGAAAAAAACCGTGTGCTAATCGCTCCCGTAGAAAACTATGAGGAAGAGACGCCCAGGGAGTTCAAACCTTCCAGTGTTCCTAGCGGCAGGGAGGTAAACCCGTTCGCGCCGGAAGACAGCCTTACTAGAGCGACGATGAAAATGCCGAACTCGGGAGAACTCTCACTCAATGGAGGAAACGGTACTCCGGTCGCGCCGAAAAATAAAGGGATCAGCACAAAAATCAAAGTGCTGGTTCCGCTTTGCTTAGTTGTTATCGCGGCAATAGTTGTAGGCGGCATTATTCTTGTCCAAAAGCTCAATGACCCTGTCGCTGCGTTTAAGCAGCAGTTTGAGAACGCGGACTACACGCAAGCCCAAAGTCTTGTTGACACTAAGATAACCGATAACGCAAAGGACATGGACGCGACGATCTCTTACCTCAAAGACCAGGCGCAGGCGGCTGTGGACGGCTTTGTCGGCCAGACGATGGATTACGACGCGGCTTTGGCTAAACTGAATCAAATCCAAAAATTCAAGATCGTCGATGATTCTGATATCACCGCGTACTTGAATCAGCTCAACAGTCTGCAGACATCGCGTGACGCCTATGCCACGGCGCTGAGTGACGAACAAACGAGTAATTTCGCGGACGCGATCAACAAGCTCCAGCAGGTCATTCAATCCGACAGCAACTACTCTGATGCACAGCAGCGCTTGGTGGCGGATGTTAAGGCATACAAGGACGGTATTCTTAACCAGGTGTCGGGCATGACTGACCTAAGCAACTATAGTCAAGCCGTTTCGCTACTGACACAGGCATTGGGTGTGATTCCAAATGACGCTGACCTGTCAAACCAACTGGATGATTTCAATCAAAAAGTAGCGGCTCAGGTAAAAGCCGACCTTGACAAGCAAATCCAAGACGCTGTGGCATTGGCGACGGATAATCAAGATTTTACCACCGCTATAAGCACATTGAATACTCTGCTATCGCAAAATCCCGATGATCAGGATATTACGAGCGCCATACAGAATGTTCAGAACAGCCAAGTTACATCTATAATTTCGCAAGCGGCTACACAGACGGCGTCAGGCAACTTTGACGATGCTGTAAAAACCATAAAAAACGGGTTAACTCTTTACGCAGACAACGTTGCGTTGAAAAATGCCTTAGCGGACACGCAGACAAAGCAGGTTAACTCTATCATCACGCAGGCCAATGGATTGATAGATGACAATCAATTTAGCGACGCGATAGCGGCGCTAAATACCGGTTTGAAATCATATCCTAATAATGCTGACCTCAAAAGTGCCGTTGCTGATGCCCAAGGTAAAATGGTCGACTATATATTGGCGCAAGCGGATACGATGATACAACAGGGCAATCTCGACGATGCGACAACGCTAGTTAACCATGCCTTGACATTAGCACCGGGAAATAGCGATTTGCAAAGCGAGATAGACAAAATTGACAATGCTAAACCAATAAGTATATTTACTTTAACTCCTTTAAACCAATACGGATGGGGCCAAAGTAACGGCGTATTACAGGACTCACTTGGCAACAATTATTCTGTTACCATGCCATATTTAGTTAGTGGTGGGTGTTACGGTGAATTCTATGTTAATGGGGCGTATTCTACAATACAAGGCACAGTTGTTCCTTACACAGGTTTTAGTCAAAACGCAAAAACCCAGTTAAGAGTGTACGCAGATGATGTCTTAATTTATTCATCACCTGATGTTGGCCAAAAAACGCTAAAATTCAATTTTAAGGTAAATATTACTGGGGCTCAATTTATTAAAGTAGAGGTTACAAGGACTGCTAGTAGCTATGATAATAATTCTTTGTTAGTTATGGATATGGCTCTCCTGCCATAAGTTTATTTAGGTGCATCATGATAATGTAACCTGTCAGTTCACCCGAAAGCCCCCTGAATCATCCCTTATACTGTTTTCAAACGACAGAGCGAGGGAGAATCAGATGTAAAACTGATTTTGCGCTCACCCGCTCCGAAATCGTTTACATCTAAAAAAGGGGGCTTTCACGATGAAAGCAAAAAAATTAGTCGCAATGTTGGTTGTGCTGGCAATCGTATTCACCAGCGCCGTGGTTTCATTTGGCGCTTCCAGCCCGGACTTCTCCGCCATCAGCAACTCGCAGTACATGAAGGTTTACTCGATCTCCACGCAGAACAACACGGCCACCTACGGTAACGCGAGCACCTCGAACAAGATCGGTACGATCTACGCCACAGACGAGATTTATGTGTACTCCATCTCCGGCAGCTGGGCGTACTGCTCGTACCCGGTGTCCGGCGGCAGGAAGTATGCCTACATCCCGCTGAGCGTCATTACCTCCAACAACATGGCGCACGCGGCCTGCGTTTCGAGGGCGCAAGTCACGACCTACATCCGCTCGGACGGCAAAACCGCCTATGGCTACGTTTCCAAGGGAGATCCGGTCACGGCCATCGCAACCGCCGGAAGCTTCGTCCAGCTGATTTATCCCGCCGGAGGTGTCTACAAAATGGCCTGGGTCACGCTGAGCGACTACAACAACTATATCAAAACAGCGTCGTCCTCTGCCACTACTCCTTCCGGCTCAAATGTCGCGTCGTCATGGCAGTTCCCGATGGCCAACGCGTATTGCACATGGAGCAGCTATCAGAACATGTCGTGGGACAGTTACACAAACACCGGTTCCGGGCGAAATTATCATCTGGGCATCGACATCGCCGGAAGCAATACCAACGTCTGCGCGGCGGCAAACGGTACGGTGGCGGCCGTGGGATATAACGGCGCGAACGGGAATTACGTGGTTATCAGGCATACCATGCCTAACGGCGGTACGGTGTACAGCTTCTACGCACACCTAAGCTCGTATTGTGTGAGTTCGGGCAACACAGTATCGAAGGGCGATAAGATCGGCGTAATGGGAAGCACCGGCGACGCGAAAGGCGCGCATCTGCACTTCGCCATCGTCAACGCGCTCTGGTCTGGCAGCTATTACGGCTACGCGACACAGTTTTCGGGGAACAGCGTCACCTTCGAGGGCGTGACTTACTACAACCCGGTTTATGTCATTAATAACGCAAAACTTCCGTAATATAGAAAGCAGGGGCGGCAAAGCGGCATACTTGCCGCCCCTTTCTTATAAAAACGATTTGTTAAAATGGGAGGTATAACAAGATGAAAAAGAAAACGATAATCTTTGTGATCATAGGCGTGCTCTTCCTGGCTAGTTTTTTCATCTGCATGTTTGCGCCTTATATCAATTATCCGGATGTCACCACAATTTTTTCGTCCGGAGTTACGACAAAATACCTTTCCTGCGTGGATATCTTAAAAAACTCTGACAAGTTGGGTATATACGCATATATCGTTAAAATATTTATCGCAATCATAGCGTTAAAGGTAATATTGGCCGTCTCCATGTTTGTTCCGAAGGGCAACAAAGTGAAGCTCTGCGGAGCGATAATCGTCGAAGCGGCCACGATTGCCCTGCATATATACTTCATGTCATGCATGGACAATTTCAGGAACAAATTCCTGGGTATTGCCGGATTCTTGATGAACGCGGCGGGCATTAAGTTCTCCGGCTGGTTTTATTTGAATATTGGAGTGTCAGGGGTTATAATCTTATTAAGCGTCTACATACTTGTGCGCGGTGTAAAGAAGGCTTCGCCGTTAGGCGACGGTGCTTCCGTATTACCGAACAGTAACTAACAAGGCAAAGGTGAGCATCATGTCCGACATTAAGCAGTACGAGCCGCTCTGGGGAGCATGGCACATAAAGGATATGCTCGGCGAGGGTGGCTTCGGCAAGGTTTTCGCGATCGAGAGACAGGACTTCGGCGGGACCTACAAGGCGGCTCTCAAAGCGATAACCATCCCT
>Ga0123354_10010281_pt1 | contig 14410 bp, 9 predicted proteins | sample TergutLab28metaG_2_FD_97872 | JGI IMG/M metagenome (GOLD analysis project Ga0123354, IMG submission 97872) | Labiotermes labralis P4 segment gut microbial communities from Petit-Saut dam, French Guiana - Lab288 P4 | ecosystem: Host-associated > Arthropoda: Insects > Digestive system > Gut ... | reverse complement strand
ATATATATATATATATATATATAACATAACACAAACATACCTTTTTGCGTGTTTGCATACTTACATAATATGTGTGTACGCAGGTATGCATGTAATAAATTAACCTTAAGTCTATTTTGCCACACTGTTTCTAATGCGGATGTTATGTAACGACGAAATAACAGGTCACGAATATTGCTTGATTTCTGTATAATTCATTTGTTATTTATTTAAAGACGCTGTCAGTAGCTCAGGCTATATAGCGTCGATTGGTAGGACGACTGCTGAATTATTAATTGGAAAGTGGTGGCCTCATTTAATGTACTATCCTGGAATTTGTTTGGAGAAAATAAAAAAAGGTTAAAATCTCAGGATAGGGGTCTCTGCGATGAAAATTTGAAACCGGGACCTCCAGAATACGAAGCAAGCGTTGTTTCCAGTCTACCAAGACGTTCGATATTAGCGTTGAGTAATTATGGGGAAGCGGTCATAGTTTGTATTAACTTACTATTACCCGTCGGCAGAGGCTCTTAACACCGCTACATATGTTAGTGTGCATATATATATACTCCAATTTTCATTATCCCTTTCCATTTCAAGATATCTTTCACAGTATACAACACCTGTAATATAAAAGGTGTTATGAAGCAGGTGAAGATTAAATCAACACCCGTTCAAGGGCACCGACACGTTTACGTCGGTGTCATCGATGCAGCGTTGTTAAATAACATGGGGATCAAGTAGTGTCTGGGGATGGCTCCTATGCCGGCTTCGTCATGTGACTATCTCTTGAATGAAAACGATGAGCTGTCTGGGTGAATCACGACTCACAACAGTACACTCATCGTATGAGGTACTCATACATGAATCACTTAGTAGCAGGTCAAGAGAAACAAAGGAGCAGTAAAACAGCGATAACATATAATCATTTTATTTCTCCATCTTGAAGCTTTATAGATTTTCTGTTTAAGGACAGGGGCCGCGTAGCTCAGTCGGTATAGCGACTGACTACGAACTGGAAGGTCCGGGATCGAATCCCGGTGTGGACGAGATTTTCCGCTCGCCCAGACCGGCCCTGGGGCTCACCCAGCCTCCTTTCCAGGAGGTAGAGGCGGCCGGGGCGTGGGGCTGACCCCCACCCCAATACAGTGCCGAAGGTCCTAGAAAAGAGTAGAGTTATGCCTCTACTTACCCCAAGGGCCTTCGTGGCCTCTGAAAAGGATGAAAAACTACGTGTATGTAGACAGGACAAATGGAAGAGCTGAGATATCTCCTTAGCAGTCATCCGAGACATTCCAGCCTTCTGCACTGCAGGTTAATGAAATTTTACTTATACACGTTAATTGGGTGAACATAAAACTCATTGGCAACTTAACAAATGATTGAGAACAAGAGGGCATTAAGCATGGAACAAACAGAATTTCCTCATCATCATTCCCGGATCCATAGAAACTTTTGAGTATCAGAGGAAAGCGAAGTAATGTCGAATGGGTCTGCGCTGTGAAGTAGAAATAGAGTGCCAACAAAATCGATTTCTGAAAAGGGGAAATCTGATTGTCAGCAGGTTCGGTCTGGTGTAAACACTATCATATTTTGGAATGCGACGCAGTGCAGTTTGGTGTTCCGAAGGAAACCTCTGCCTCCATCTCATTTTAATCTACTGCTCTCCACGATATTATGGTTCACCCATAGTCACACGTGACGTTTACGTCTTTTCTTGCCAAGGTTACGGATTATTTCAACCACAGTCTTTAATAAGTTGACGGAGGTGAGCTATGTCAACTGATGAAAGTGTTTCCTAAACAAAGAACAATACCTGTCCACCTCCTTATCTTCTGACATGAAGATAGGAAATGTTGTTGACCCGATGTTATCCTACGCTGGAAAGAACATTATGTGTGCTCTGATATCAATTAACTTTAGCTTAAAAAAATAACAATGCGTGGGAACTGAATTAAATAGTGAGAAGTAAACGCACTCCATTAAGATAATCCTCCTTGAGAAGCTTCAGTTGCTTGTGCAATCGAACTATTGTCCGCCATTTATTCATACAAACTTTTACTACGATGTCAACAAGAGCCCGTTGCTGGACCCTATCGTGGAGTGAATCCAGAACACACCCTCCAGTCTTGATCCTTAAGGATTCTTTTTTTTTTTTGGAGAAGTAATCACGAAGTGTTCTAAAGAAGTATATAATAAATTCACTAATATACGTGAGCACAAACAATTATTTATTGGATCATACAGGCTACACGTTTCGACCTGTTAACAGGTCATCATCAGGCCTCCAGCAAAATAAGTCAAAAAATTGGATCCAAATATCTTGTACAGTTGCAAACAAATATAAAATCTGGCACTGGATAAAATGTGATATATTATCTAGTTAAAACAATTAAAACTTGAGTAGGTATTTGGCACTTAGGACAGTTTTTATCGCCATTAAATTGTTTACTGAACTGTGAGTGCTACTGTACTTTCACTCGGTGAGGTGAGACTTGTGTGGTACTGCCTCTCAGGGTTTTCCCTGTCACCCAATATATTTCAAATTGGCTGTCAGGACTGGCTAGTTTCTATTCTCTGTATTTCCAACTGGGTTAGTGGTAAGGGTCCCCTTGTGTTAGGATTGGTACTAAAGACTACAGTCTTTCTGAAGATGAGCCCTCGGTTCGAAACATGTAGAAGATATCAAAAAGTTAAAAATTAAAACATTAATTTAGAACATGTGCATTTTGATAGTTTATATTATATAATCATATTACAATGTACGGTGCACAAACATGTGTATATTATACGGAATGATTTAGTGTTTGATTCGAAATTAAGAGCAGGGTATATTAGAATAAACCTACCAAGCCGCCTGTGGAAAACTCTCACAACCCACTACGGAACACTTGACTAATTGTCGTCCCATTTTGAGCCGAACTACGAAATAAGGTATTCCGAAATACTCTAGCTTTGCTCGATATTAAGTAAATGCCGGAATGCTAAATAAGCTTGTGGGAAAGATTAGTATGAGGAAACCACATATCAATAAATGTTCGACGTTGTTACAACTATAGTATTCTTGCGTTACCATTTAGATGCGTCGCGTGTAAATTGTAACTAATCCAGGCTGGCTTACGATGTTACGCAAGGCATCCTGTTGTGTGCTTAGGCACAAATTACATTTAACAACTATGCGCGTAGTGGGCTAAATCTAATTTCTAACAGACATGTGATGTATGGTACATTTTGACAGCCTGTTTTTTTCAAAGGGAAGTCACGAATTGGTGATGTTATTAAGCGAGTTTTCAGTGCATGCGTAACAGTTCATAATGAAATAATATATTGAATTTGCATGGAATCCCATGGCCGTCTGCAAAGCGCTTCCGCTTGAGTTCCAATGTCTCTTATTGTCCTTCATGAAGACCGCTGATGGTTTTTGCATTCTGCGTGGCTCACAGTCACCTGTTCAAATGACCTTCTCCTCGCCTCCTCCACTCCCCGTTAACATCTAACCAACCATTTCTGTGCGATAACCTGATGCTGTATCCTCTTGTGAGTTTCAAGGATGTTTCTTTCAGACCAACCACGACGTAATTTATTTTCTTTACCTCTGAGAGTCAAGGGCCAGGATACCTCAGTCGGTACAGCGACTCGCTACGAGCTGGACGGTCCAGGGATCGAATTCCGGTGGGGGGGAGGGGGCGAGATTCTCCGCGCCCGTCTCGACCGGCCCTGGCAGCATGCTGCCACAATACCCTACTAGTACAACGAAGTTAATTTATGACTGGTTTTAATGTGGCTTTAGCAAGGCAAAGAAATATGTCGGAGCAGTTTTAGTGTTTTAATGTGTACATTTTATATAAGTGCATTAGTTGGTATAATAATTGAGTGACAAATTCTTCAGTCAGTCAAATCTAACCCGTGTCTGAGCCGAAAAAGAAGAAATATAAAGACTGTAATTTAAATTGTGGCGTTTCGGGGAGAAAATTTACTTCGAAGACTGAAATCACTCACTAGACTATCGTGGATACTGGAAACAGGTTTGTATTTCGAAGAATAATGATGTTCTTGCTTCCGGGGGAAAAGAGTAATCGACTCCTGGAGTAACACGCATAATGCAGCTATGTTCATGTCGGTGCGTCACTACATCACAATCTACCGGTCGACCTTCACTACTTCAAACTTGTAAACAGAATTTGAGAAGCTGATGTATTTAATATGGCCGGATCTGTGTGGCGTTTACACCATCTAGTACGCCACACTAAACGCATTTTGGTAATTGGACTTTTTTTTCCCAACTGCAGATAAAAAAAATGCTTAATTAAGTCAAACAGTCACGTACATTGGCTGCGACTAGATCACCTCACCTCAGGCAGGAAACTTAGAAACATTTCTAAAAACGTTTCTGCTTGATTCCAAACAATATTAGTGGTTCTAGGAAGTGTGTCATCCCCGTTGTGTGTGTGAAACTAGGAAAAGTTATGTAGTCAAACACAACTAGATCTAGTTGTGTTTGACTACATACCTTTTCCTAATATTAGTGGTTAAACAGAAAACCATTCATAGGTTTACGTCATGTAACAAATTATCGCCATATCGCCTTACAATCTCTTCATATATTATATTTAAGGCATGCCTGTAAATCCGAAATAAATAAGCCTATTATGCAATCAAAATGCCTACCATTTGCCACATGAAGGGGAGTTCGAAAGGTTTACTCCAAGAAAATATACATATTCTGAAAAGCCTTAATGATTTCCGTGTTCATTCAGTGCAGACGAAAACCTGTTGTTGTTAAGGTGATCACTTGACAGTAACATTTGACCAGCTGAGTTGCTCTAAGATTAGATCCTAGTCACTTCGCAAGGAAAACAGCCATAGAATTCTCCAGTTTTGGATCTCGAATCATGCTGTCTACGTTGCCTTTCCTTGATAAAATTTCAAGTAATCACATATATGTGATGACGTAGTTATAAAGCAGATTAGATGCAGACGTCACAGATTAGTCACTGCATGGTACATGAGGAGTGGTGAACCCGCCAGTGCGTTTCATTTCTTGTCAATGGGCTGTCATTACGAAACGAGATAGAGAAAATTTTCGTCATATATCTTTCTCAAACCGTCACGTATTTTTAAGAATTCGAGACTTGAATGAGAAGGACTTCGTCGTAGATCCAGGCGTAGATGCGAGGATAATATTAAACTGGTTTTAAAGAAATATGGTGGGTGCTCGGTACAAAATCGGGCGAATCTTTAGAACACTGTATTGAAACTTCGGGCACAATGGAAGGCAAAATATTTCATCGCTGTCTGAGACGCTATTAGATGCTGCTATTAGCTACTGAAAGACTTTGCTCCCTGGAGTCAGTGAGTTAATTAGGGAAAGGTGTTATATTTAAAATGCTTCACAATCTTTCACTTTCCGTCCTATGACACAGCCCACGATAATGCAATGTTTGTTTTAAGCATTTCATAATTACTGTCCCGATCAACAAGCTTCCTGTTTTCGTGGAACCCCAAGGTTTACAACCTTCATTAACAGCGACAGCCGTTGGACCTTCCTCTTAGCTAGGACCGCAGAACTTTTACACTGTTGTTTCATTAAATTACTCATGTTTGCTCATTATTCTCAACCGTGTCGTGAACATAAAATACTCGCAGTGTCAATAAATTTGACCAGTTACTTTAAACTGCTATCCATTTTTCTAAAGCAGTCTGCATTTCTGTTTCTTATTCACGAGGTATCAGGTTCTAATCTCTACCCGGATTTCGGCTATCCTGATCGAGTGTGGGTTTTTGTGGTATTCTTCAACGGTAAAGGTAAAGCAGTCCCGTTACAGGCCCGGAGGCGCCCAGAGGGTTCCAGGAAGTTAAGGTTCCCAGATTTCGTGACAACAGCACCGGATAGTGGTAGGTTGTAAGCCTTACGCACCGACCGCCTTTACCCCCAGGAAATACGCCTGTTACTCATTTCTGTTAGAGGCTGAGTCGACCCCAGGGCCACAGTGCGATCGGAAAGATTTTATATCAATTAAAAATCCAATGACACCAGCTGGGGGTTGAACCAGCAACCTTCCGATTTGTAGCACAGCACCTTAACCACTGTGCTGCCGCGGTCCCCCATTCTTCAAAAGTTCCAGATAAATGTAAGGATAGCATGTTAAAAAAAAGACCACGATTTTTTCCTACATCATATTTTTTTTCCACTTTAATTTCCCTAATTTTCCTAACATTCAAAGCCACATAATTAAGTCGTTGATTCTTCTTCGTAGTTCAAGGTATAGCAATCAATCTGTCATAATAAGAGAGCGTTTCTGTCTTAGGGAGACAAGCTTTGTGACTGGACCTTTTCAGGTTCTCCTCGGGCCCTCCAGTAATATCTTGTGACACATGATGGCCACCGTCTTCAGATTTCTTCTGTATATACTAGATCAGTGGCGTACCCAGGAATTTTGTTCGGAAGGGGGGGAGGTTCAACAAATTCAGTTGAAGACAGAGGACAGATCGAACGGGTTTCTGGGGGAGGTAGCCCCTTAGTCAGGGGTTCTGGAGCCAGCTGTAATTTGGTACAACAAATTTCATTTCATATAGTAAAATTTTCTTCATTTTTTGGTACTTTAAGACTATTTATGATGACAACCAATTTCTTTGTTATTGCTAATGTAAAACAATTACAAACCTAGGTAGTTTTAGAATTTTACTGCCCTTTTAACGAACATCTTGGGGTGTTGGCGTCCTAAATTCTGCAATTTTTTACGGTTTTCACAATCGGGTTGAGTTTGGCACGATTTTGTAGGGTCTTGGGAATTTCGGGAGGAGTGCCTGAACACCCCAACCCTTCCCCCCTCTCGGTACGCCACTGTACTAGATCATCTTCCCCGTCATTCGATGCTGTATAATCTCTGCAGTCAAAGCAGCATCGTTGGTCCCAAACGGCACTTATCTCGTTGTCTTGTGGGATCACCCCCGTCCCTCAATTCTGTCCAAGCAAAGATCGCAACCCGTCACCGCGAAGTTGACGTAACGTCGTCATTAAGTGATGAAGAAAGCAGTTCTAGGAACAAAGATGGTGACGTACATTATGTGGCATGGTAGGCCACCAGTTACCTTCCCCGAGGCATGAAATAACACTAGCATTGCGCGATATTACTTTCCTTCACACACACACACACACCAAAAAAAAAAAAGGTCCAGCTGGACGAGCGAATACTCAAGCGGCTCATTCCAGAGATAAATACATGCTTTGTTCATTGTCATGTATGATAAAACTACCAAATTTCATGCAAAATTTTATATACCGGGGTGCTGACAAGTCCTTAGCCCGACAAAGAAGGAAAAAAGCTCGGAAGCGTGTCAGGGACGCGCGCGATTTGAACAAAATCGAGACAAGAGCTGTCATCAAGTTTCTTTTCTTGCAAGGCAAGGCGCCGAAGGAAATTCACGCCATTATGACAGAAACATTAGCTTTTTCCTTCCTGGTCGGGTTAAGTACTTATCAGCACCACTTATCTCCCATAGAATTAGGAATCTATCTATCCAACAGTTAGTTGCATCGGTCCTCCACAGATTACTCCATTGTGGAAGCGACTGGGTGAATTTACAGGGCCGTAATGGAAAATAAGTTGTGCTCACGTGACGAAATTTGGTAGGTTTGCTGTATATGAAAAAACAGAAAATAAAAAGAGTTTTGACTGTGGCCGCTGCACGCCTGTCCACGTAAGCACTGTTACCTAATAAACCGCGATTTGTAACTAACTGTCCCATAATTCCTCCTGATCCACTGAACTGTGTCCGTCGGAAGAAAACTTCTCTTCCTAATTACGGGTTTATGGCCCCGTATAAAATGCATCACTGTAATTCTCATCCACGGCCTTGAAATTTTAAGGGAAATGAAGAGAAATATTTTATCGCGTTTGTTAAAACTTAACCTAGCGAAACACCTCAGTTCCTTGCATGTCGAATCCAAGACCTAATACAGAGTGGAACAAAACCTACTCGAAAACTTTAGTGAAATGTGAAAATACAGAAAGCCGCCTTGTCATGAAACCATTCGCAAAAGATAAAGCGCCATTTGAAGCTTATCTGCAGATGTTGGTTATGAAGTTCCCTTGGTTACCCTGCAGATGCCCCAAAGATAGACCTAATTCTTTCCATATCTCTGCTGCTTATCTCACTGCACATTGTCTATCACTTCTATAATGCTGGAAAACGACCTGATGACCACAGCTGGACCACATTCGCACTAAAAGTACAGTTAAATTCCCGCCAGGAGCCGCTCAAATGTTCTTCGCTGTGTCTAAAATGGAGTGCCCACGCTGGCGATCATGTTAAAGGCGCGGTACGGTCACCAACAGACGCATGTCAATAAGGCAAGCAGTATTTTCCCTGGCCGCGAGCGGATCCATGGTGAGAATCGGACTTGCAGGATCACAAGGATGGTACCGTGACTTTTGAACAACATGGCGCGCCGCGATATTTACGTACAGTGGTCCGTGCTATCTCTAGGCGTTATTGCCTGGCAAGCGGACCAACTACACGTGCGGGACCAACACGAAGACCCCCGCGTTACCTAGATTTTTGTCTCTAAGAATTCTAGAAGGGCGTGCTGCACGTTCCTGTATGAGCTGAACCAGCGCATCACAAGGGCAATAAACAAGCTGTAATAAAATATACTGCACCGAATAAGGGAGGAATTAGGCAACAGATGCGAAATCTGCAGGGTAACCGAGAGATACACGTCGAATACCTTTTGGTGTATCTGAAGTGTTTTCTCATTTTCTGTAAGCGGTTTCAGGTCGTTGCAGCTTTCTGCATTTTAAAAATGTCTGATTGACCTTGCAAGTGTATTTTGGCACACGCTCTCTCTGTGATTCTCTTACCTCCCTCCTTTGGATATGCCAAGACAAGTATTTCAGAATTGATTACAGTCTTCTCTCTATAATTCCTTTAATTAGTTAATTCATAACAATAACTGTAAACATCTTAATAATTGTGTTTGCGTATATCATAATCAGATTGGCGGTGTTATGTGTACTGAAGAGACAACTGAAATCCCAAACATTCTCTCTACATGTAGACGGAACTTCGTTAAATTTTATTTGTTTCATTTGTGTGTTTATGTAAATCATGCGTATCTGAAATAGCTCTGTTATTACAATGGCCAGGCTATGGACTAAACGACTTCGCTTCGATTCCCGACAGCGGCAGGGTCTTGATCCTTCCTGTTGTGCCAGGGCCGGTTTAGGGCCCGTCCAGCTTCTTACGCTACGGGTAACAGGTACTAATTTTAAGGGATAAGGCGGCCGGCTTGTGAAACTAACCACTTACATCCATCTGGGTTAGGAATGCGTTGAGCTGTAGCCCCTCTCTCCAGAGTGAACGCTAGTATACACGATGCCACACGCCGCTGCGTTAGCGACTGGCGTCACATAGAAGAGCACGCATTGTGTCCTGCTGCACAATAATGCGTCGAAATTTCTTCTAATTGACACTATATAGCAAAACAAACATGGGATATTTAAAACCGTCATTTTTCCGGAGAATTTCATCACCTTTATCATAAGGCAAGCACATATATTGGGCTTTCTGAGTACTGAAAGTTACCAATTTGAACTCTAGCTTACCATAGTAATAGTTATGGCAACAATACACCATATTATCCCCCTTATCCCCATGGGTAACAAATAAAGTTGTCTGATGATTGCAGCTTAGTTCCTCAACTTTTTACCATCATCTATTGAAAATATATGAATGTATATGCACTGTCAAGTGACAAGAACTGTGCACGTTTATTGTTACTGTAGAATGGTGCCTTCACAATTTACATGAACACAAACTATCGGAATGCATGTTCCTTACTGTACAAAATCCTCGGACGAATGGCCGCATGTGACTCAATGTGTACGATTCAAGATTACCTTGGGCAACACACTGGTTAAGCAGGCCACGTTTTTATTTTGGCCCATATTTTTTGAAGCTGACTCACTCAGTTCACGAGATGATGACTGTTGTTTGCTTGACTCACTGATAATGAAATTTGATAACGAACTGTGAAGTGTGATAGATAAGACAACAGTCGATGTAAGCTTGATCTCTTTTACGCATTCCTCCAGCACTTCCTGCCAGCTAATGGAACATATTCTTAATCCGTTCTAAAATGTACAGCAAATAAAGCAGGACTTCACGATCAAAAAGAGAAACAGTCGTTAAAACCGTAGCAGTACTCCTATGGTAGGTGCGTCTTCGCATTTCTGACACCTAGTTTCAATGCTGCAAAAGTGTCAGGGGTTATCGCGGAACCCCCTCCCCCCCGTCCCGAAGTCCTATTAACAGCACGCTGGCCGGATGTGGACCCGATGCTTTAACAGTACACCACTCCGCGTCTTGCCTTTATAGTTTATTTGTTTATTTGTATGATTATAAAAATAAACACTAGTTTTTTTTTCGAAACCACCACAAACCGTTTAAAACACAGTTGCTACACGTAAATGCACCACCTCCCAGAACACTCAGAAGTTTTATACTTTTTCCACAGTGGGGTCTATGAATCGCTTATGACTTTTAGAATAAAGATTCTGCATTCCTATGTTATTGGATGTGGTGCATGTGGTTTGGTGGATAAAGATAGTGGCAGGAGATTCCTCCAAAACGTCGGCATAAATCTAAGAAACGACACGGAATCACATCACGGAAAACCATATTAGACGTTCAGGTAACCGTGCAACGTGATAAATTCTTACAATAAAACCAACTAGATGCACTAATTTCTCAAATTTATTTATGGAGTAAAGCTCTACATGTTTCGGACAGTTGCTCTGTCCATCATCAGGAGTTTTTCACTGTACACACAGCAATATATACAGGTTTGCCGACAGCTCGCAAGCTGTCAGCAAACCTGTATGACATATACCACTGCTGTGTGTACAGTGAAAAACTCCTGATGATGGACAGAGCAACTGTCCGAAACATGTAGAGTTTTATTCCAAAAATAAATTTGAGAAATTAGTGCATCTAGTTGGTTTTATTATAAGAAACCATATTCTTGATGCTAAATGCTGAGAGAATCTCAAATCTCACAGTAACCTTGCTATTAATTACTTAAAAATCATTATTAATTATGGGTGCTTGTAACAGCAATGCTTATTTTTTTCACTGTGCGGTCGGCACTCCATTTGCATGTATCAGTATTAATCACAGAATCTTCAGGTTTCGGATGATTCACACGATCCGGTTCTGCAGGATGGATCAGAAAATGACTTACAATTTTGGCGTAACTAATAAACGTTACTAAAATTGCCTAAAATTAAAATAATTACAACGAACTAATCAGTCACTCAATTATTATACCAATTAACGCATTCTGTGCTTCGTTGCATCACGCAACGAAGCACAGAATGCACATCCATAGCAGATCACTCTTCGCAACATACCATTACACAACATGGCATGCTGCCACAATACTGTACTAGTACAACGAAGTTAATTTATGTCTGGTTTTAATGTGGCTTTTAATGTGACTTTAGCAAGACAAAGAAATACAGCTCCCTGATGATGGTCTTAGGACCGAAACATGTCGGAGCAGTTTTAGTGTTTTAATGTATAAATTTTATATAAGTGCATTAGTTGGTATAATAATTGAGAGACTCGACAACATGCACGGTGTAACAATGAAAATAAGAACTAATCAGTATTACGAGAAGGTTCTGCTTTAACATTCAGAGTAAGAAGTATTTCAGACCGGTTAATTTGTGGAACAATTATGAGAATTTATGGAGAATGCTTAAGACCGCATGAGGGATTATGGACAAAATATGGCAATCTAACAACTCAATATATGGTCTATCAACACTGTATTTTCCTCTCCGTTTATCCAAATAATTGCACGTTATTTATATTACGGTAACTTAGCAATAAATGTGCAATTGAATGGTGCTACAGAAAGTGACAATAAATGAGTTTAACACGAAAAGATCAAATTTTATCGGAATGAAAAATGAGGACACATGCCGAACGGGAGAAAAAAAATTGAAAATTTCTATGATTTACGAAGAAACACGGAAACGCGGACCCTGAGAACTTCAAGACGGAGACACGTTCCGTCGAAACGTCGGGAACCACTTACTCAGCGACGTAGCGTCACGGCCCCTAAGACTAGAATCCTCAATTACACTTCTATGACAAACTAAACCCTCGAGAATGACGATGACAATGCAATTAGCTACTGTTGACAAGCCTGTATTTGATGATAGGAAATTACGAAATCCGGCACTGCGGCATCGTGGACCTCCGACAAAGAGATGGAAGGACTGACCACATTTAAAGGAGAAGAGGAATAGGAATACAAGCCCTGTTGTGCATAGTCAGTGTACAGTTCGATCGGAGTATTTCTAGACGTCCAGACACGGACGTTTTGGTCCTAAGGCGTTCTTAACTTTACTTGTGTGAAAATGAGAGCCTAGAATGTGACTTAAATTGATTGTCGGGCCAGAACGTGGCCGATGGTTACAATGGCGGAAGTGCCACATTTCTGTCTTCCGGTTACGCCATGTCAGTCCGCTGTACAATGTTGGGGGAAAATTGTACGTAGAGGACTAAGCACTGTGTATCAATCGAACAGAGAGTATGCTGATAGCATATCTGACACTTGATAATGGACACACGACGTGGCCGAGATCACCTGATGCGTCAGTCCTTCGGTATCTGGGTGTACGCTGCTCAAGCCTTCGGTGGACATTGCACAAATGACAAAGAACCGGAATCCAACATTTCGGCTGTAACTGTCTTGTGTTTAGTTCACAAAATGAATATATAACGGGAATCTGTACAAGTTGCCTTTGCTGTCGTCACCGTCTTATTAATGAACGTCATAACGTTAGTTCCATTAGGCCTTTTTCTTCCGTTTCCTAGAATTCTTTCCCGCACAATTATTGTTTCTTTTTTGTCCTACAATGCCTTAATATTTATCTCGTGCTTTGAATTTTTTTTCTCGAGTTTGCACGTTGCCCTCTGCTTCCTGTTGTTGCTCATCCTTCCTCGGGACCTTTCGAATATATTCCCATATGCAAGAGACGGCGGCGGAGATAGATAGGTCGTGTAGCACGCACGGAAAAAATTATAATACGGAACAGAGTTGTGGTCTAAAAAATCCCAATTAAATTAAACCGATTGAAGGGCATACTTATAGATGATTAAATATATCTTTGGAGACGGAGTTTGTAGGCTCGATCCATTCGGCTCAGGACAGAGACAAGTGGTGGGTGTTCACACATTTTTTAGGCTACGCAAGCACTTAGGGTGAGTAGGGGTATAGCTCTACTCCTTTGAGGACCTCGGCACTTGGATGGGGGTGGGAGTCAGCCCCACGCCCCTGTCAAGTCTACTCCCGGGAAAGACCCAATACCCATTTTACAGGAGGCTGGGTGGGCCCCAGGGCTGGTCTGGACGGGCGGAAAATCTCGTCCCCACCGGGATTCGATCCCGGACCGTCCAACCCGTAGTCAGTCACTATACTGACTGAGCTATCCGGGCCACGGACAGAGACAATTAGCGGACTGTAATGAATGGTTGAGCTTCAAAAAAAAAAAAAGGTGGGGAATTTCTTGAAAACGTGCGTGAGTGTTAGCTTCGCAAGTAAGGGAAAGAGCTGACAGCACTAAAACCTGTGTGAAGTAGCGAATGTTGTGCGTACATAATGATAAATTTCATGATTCCTTGTACTACGACTCGAACTGAAGAAGGCACACAATTTTATTAAAATCAAACTAATATTAAAACACACCAACTCCTACATGTTTCGGACCTCACTGGACCATCGTCAGGGAGTCACGATTGTACAGAACAGTTGCCCAAAACATTTAGTAGCTGGTGTGTTGTAATATTATTGTGGTTGTGTGTTCGTTGGTGCGAATTGTAATAACCGAATTATGATGCATGAAATGGAGAACGTCAAATTCATCATTTCCACCTGCTATCGATAGGCCGCTATGTGGCTGTGGATACAACGAACAGGACATGATTGTGCAGCAAGTGCGTAGGCTACAGAGTTTGGTTGAGTACGTACCTTGAGATGTGGCAGCTTGAAAGCTGCAGAAAGAAAGGACACAGCAATCAGCGTAACATTAACATTGATATTTGAATAAAGACAGACCAACTTGATGTCACTTGCTTTTTTATTTCATTATTTAATGTTCAACATGTTTCGGATGTTAACACATCCATCCTCAGCAGCTTGCGACTTATTTGCTGAGTTATTTCATGGGCTGTATTGCTCTGGTACGATGTGTGTTGGTGTTACGATGTGGTATCCGTATGCAGGCTGAAACAGTAGTGCTTCAGCCTGCATACGGATACCACACCACCCCAGCCAAACCACAACGTAACACCAACACGCATCGAACCAGAGCAATACAACCCATGAAATAACTCAACAAATAAGTCGCAAGCTCCT
>Ga0123354_10010280_pt1:0-12500 | contig 14412 bp, 7 predicted proteins | sample TergutLab28metaG_2_FD_97872 | JGI IMG/M metagenome (GOLD analysis project Ga0123354, IMG submission 97872) | Labiotermes labralis P4 segment gut microbial communities from Petit-Saut dam, French Guiana - Lab288 P4 | ecosystem: Host-associated > Arthropoda: Insects > Digestive system >... | reverse complement strand
TATACTTAAATATATAAGAATATACCATAATTCTCTCCGTAATGAACTTCTATTGTCCAATATTAAAATCTTAGATGCATTTCACTGTACAAATGGATGCTCGATTTTTTTAACATTTATTGTAAACGATATGGGACCCCATAGATTGCACACTTATTTTGTACCTTGTATATGTTCTGCATTGGCTTAATGATGGCTGTTTTACAGCCGAAACTTGTAGCTCTGATTTAATTGACATTTCATCACTGCGTTTACGTACATATGTTGTGTTTTAGACGGTAATGTACATATAAGATGCTTTAGCTTTCAAATCAAAAACAAAACGATTTAGCAGTATTTATTAAAGTAGGTCTTAATGAAATTAATTTTCACCGATGGTTATGAACAAAGAGAATTTAATAACCAGATTAAGTAGGATTTAAACTCTTTTGAAGTATTGTTTCTCTGATCTGATGTAATTCCAACATTGCTGGAAACTGGTATATTTACCATTTGAAATATTATGATATACGAGTCTTTTCAGAGTGGGAGTTATAAAATAATTGGCTGTAAAAACAACGATGCTAGAATCACTTTTAAAGGCAGGGGCCTTATTCTTTATATGCACGAGATCTTTCGCTTCACATTATTGCCCTTTCTGGTCTATTGTAACATAAGCTTTGTACAGTCTTAAGCATTTGTAACTTACCAATGTATTATAACGAACAAGATAAATAAGTCAAATTTATAACTTCAAAAGTACAGTTAGGCTTAATGATTGCGCAGTAAATCGAATCATAGATCAAGGCGTCTCTGCAAGCGTATTATTTAACGACGCTGTCAACTGCTGAGTTATATAGGTTTGGTGGTAGCACTGGTGCAATAATGTTATCGGGGGAAATCCAGTCAAAGTGCCACTTTGTCCACCATAAATCACACACTGAATGCCTTGGGTCTGAACAAGGGGCGTCGCAGTCAGAGGCCTGCGATTAAACTCCTCGATCACAATACGGCCTCTTTCAGTAGGTGATCAACTTGCATTCGAAGTTGCAATAGGGGACCTGGGATTTTTATTTACACCAATTTAATATTATTATCTGACATGGTGCCTGTCCCCTTTCAAATGCATACGTAAATCATAAACTACCATCGTCATTTATCATCTCACCCACGCCTAGTACTTGTCTTGTCCGACATTTATAACGAAGAAAACTTCGTGCAATACAGCTCTTCGTGAACAACTGGAAGTTGCGCAACTAGTATGAAATTCTCCGCATATTATGGAAACCAAAGGTTCTTTACCGTTTTCACAAAATTGACCACTTGTCCCTGCCTTAAGTCTGATTTATGTGTAATGTACTGACTTTGTCTGTCGGGATTCAATACTATTTGCAACCTGCTCGCTTAAATGGTGCAAATATATTTGAAGGGATTTAGGGAAGAAGATGTGTCAAAATGGACTGCATTTATCTGGCTTCTTGTAAAATCAGAAATGAACTTTAAGGTTCAAAAATGCTGGGCGAAATTCTAAAGAGTTCATTGAAAGTTTGCTTTTCAAGCAGGCCTTTGTTCCCTGCTGTCATTTATTCTCCATGTTGGTTAGGTTACTTGCTTCTTGCAAAACGAATCGATTTTGTCTCTCCATATTCACCACGGACTCCAATGTGTAAACCTGGCAGGAATACCGAGTACGTTAATAATTTACCCCGACGTCCTTGGATTTCATGGGCAATCTATGCCCAAGCAAAGCCTAGAAACCGTGGAAAAAAAATTTGAATGACTGTTAGTTCATAAGCGTCTTACACTGCAAACTTTTGCCTGGGCTTCGGTGATTAGAACAGTACAACACATCTGTTATGCTTCTTCTTAGACAATCCGTAGCTCTGTTCAAAACTCTACTGCTAACCGCGGAGATTTCTGCTCAGATTTATCCCACACCAGCTGCTTTCTTGGTTGTGACAAGAACATATAGCGATTGGCTACCAAGTGAGGAGCCACTGTCTGACTGCCTGCAGAGCAACTGTCTGTGGTTATTTTTATTTAATTTAGTTTCTTGATATATTTTTGGCTTCTCTTTCTTTGTTGATTTGCGTAGGTTATACTCAAAAACCCTCAAGTACCATTTTTTGTTTCAGATAGCAAATTAATTAGATATATTTGTTAGGTTTTTCATTTGTTTAAAATCTTAACCTAATACGACTGGAAGATGGTGATTACGGATAAATCACCGAACCACATACGTGGTAGGCCGGAGCATAATTTTAACGTGCCTTTCTACATATAACACAGGACACTACGTGGCAACATGTGAAACATATTTAACACAAATATAGCAAAAAAAGGAATACAATAAAGCAGCAGAAAACGAAAAAGGAATAAAGAAACAAGGAGGAAATAATAACAAAAGAAAGCACTGAAGATGTGATAGAACTGTGGAGTTGATTAACAAATTTCGGGTTATTCCACAATATGCAAGATCAGACAAGGGTTTGAAATTAATAACTATTTTGACAGCTGAAGGTAAGAGTTTGTGTGCTCTCGGGGTGCCACGCGAATACCAGCTGAAAAGTTTCGTTTTCCATATTATATTCTTGCATGAGAATTGTCGTATCTTATGATATGATATGGTGATAAGATAAGATATATGATATGATGTGGGTCGGGTAGTTCAGTCGGTATAGCGACTGACTACGAGCTGGACGGTCCGGGATCGAATCCCGGTGGTGATGAGATTTTCCGCCCGTTAAGACCGGCCCTGGGGCCCACCCAGCCTCCTGTAAAATGGGTAACGGCTCTTTCCCAGGGGTAAAGTGCGGTCAGAGCGTGCTGCTGACCACTCACCCCCTTCTAGTGCCGCTGTCACGTAAGAGTAGAGCTATACCTCTACCCACTCTCTGGGCCACACCAGGCCTGTAAAGGGGTCACTTTACTTTACCTATGATATAATATCTTATATCGATTCGGTCATAAATTACGTTTATCGTGCAGGCTCTTTGCTATCTATGTGAGCGATTCATTCCAACTGTACTTAACAATGCTTTCTCAAGTAGGTGTTGTGCAACGTCGAATTGTACAATATCATTATAGTGTGGACACTTTCAAGTTAGACCTTAACAATCTTACATTCGTCTAAATTAAAAGTCTCCGATATTATTCTTCGCAAGGAAACACGGCGGTTGATGCAGACTGGGTCGCGAGCCGCAATAAGTTGTACACCTAGCAGCCTAAGTTGAATATTTCATACGATGGAGTTTTATTGTAAATGTGCAATATTTTTATAACACATTCACTGCATTACTAAGAAAATACTGCCTTCATTAAAAGTCCTTTAGCTCAAATACACATTAATTTTCTTCTAACACCAAAATGTCAATGTGAGGCTTTACACTGCTTCTCACAAAGAAGACTCCCAATATCACGCATAATGGACGAATTACCAATGCGAAGCGAATCTCTAGATGTCTCTCCGTGATCCACGACTTCGTCATGCACTTCACATGCTTCATCCCGGTGAATATTTCCTTGCATAAATATGTGCTAGCAAAGAGTAAGTTCGTGAAAACTGTGTGTCTGTGAGTGCCCGGATACTTTTCCTGTGAGACACAAATCATGTTAAAGTACAAAAAGATAAATTGTTGAACTTATCCTTCAAGGGTGACGCACACTGAAAATCAACACACTCCATTTGCAGATCCCCTGGACCCTCATTTATAATAATGCAGAATGGAGATGAAAAGAGATTGAAACTAAAGTTATTACGCCTGAAGTCTCTGAACACTGCCTGGATTTTCTGCCTCAGTTCCCATATAATTCTGACATACAAGTGAGAGTCCCGAAATTACACTTCTGCAGAGTTGGAAATTGCACGAAATTATGCTTTTCAACTGTGGTTCCCAAAGACGTAATTTTATATCAAAGGACGTGACGTGATCAAGCATAGCATCAATTAACTGCAGTGTGCATTGGAGACGTGTGTTTAATTCAGTCAAGTGGGTAGTTATATCCACTATGAACGCAATTTCACACATCATCGTTAAATTCGGCTACTGGATTTCTTTTCCTTCCATGAATCTTTCTATTTACTTTTTAAGACCCAACACCCCTTTCAACGTTTTTCCAAGGCTCAGGCATTGAACTACAGAAAAAAAAACATAACCTATCTCCAAACTATGCAACAAATCTTAAGATTCGTTATCGTTTAGCCTCTGGAAAGGATGAATTTGGCTTCTCTAACAAAAACCGTTATTATGCCCTCGACAGTCAGGGACGTAGAACAAATTTTCTCGTGGTGAATTAAAGAATGATAACGCTTAAAAGCTTAATTTCCAGCTTTAGTTGTTACTTCTTGCATGACCCCTCTCCTCTCCCTACCACTGCAGCGCCCCGTCATTCGTTACAACTTACAAGTTTGTTAGATTCAAACCAAGTCACTTCAAACATGCGATTCCGTCCTCCAACAGACCACTGGTGTTTTTATTACCTTTAATCGGGAATAAGACAGCCACCTATTTAGTAATATTAAAATTATTAACGATTCGAGGTAAAAAATCGTTAATTGGACAGTGTCGCTGACATCTGTCATTTCATCAAACGCCAGTGACTTATATTCGAAAAGTAGAAGCTGCTGTTTTTAAAGTTTTCTCTACTCTCGTGGGCTGCCCATCAGTACGGCGTGTTATACTCTCTCTTCGAAAGGATTATTTTAGCAAAATTAGTTTTTTATCATGACATATTACATCAGCAATATTTTCCAAACACTATTTAATAAATCTACTCTCCGAAAAAAAGGTTTGATTTTTTTGGCAATTATTTCAGGCACTACACAACTGGGTGTGACCAGTGATTCCGAATGACATGATATACTCTCAAAAAGACTTCTGTCGCAAAAGTTTACTTCTTACTTCGGAAACCATCTCTTTACGAAATTTCACTTTAAATTTGCCAGGTATACATGCATGCTTAATAAAGTAACACTTCCGAATGTTGGACTCATGAACAACTGAAACTTTTGTCTTAAAAGTTTCTTTTCTTAGCTGATTCGGAAGCCATGTAGAGCACTAAATTATAAATATTACTAATTAAAATTAACAAACACCGTGAAAAGAAGTAGCCGTCATACAGTCATTCAAATAAACAGGAAAACCATATTCACAAGCAATACTGCCACTACGGATTAGTCAAATGTTGTAACTGAACGATCAAGCTAGATAAAGCTAAGACGCCAGCCAAGCAATCGGAGATAAACTAGTCGGACCTCCCTCTGACCTCCTACTGCTCTCAACCGAGCTCGAAAATTGCAAAAAGAAACTACTAGCTGCGTCCTACATGTCTCTCTGTCTGTCTGTCTGTCTGTTTGCCTGTCCTCATGGAACAATTAGGTTCCCACTTGAGGCATTTCAATTAAATATGATATTCCAGTTTTATCTGACAAAATTAACGGATAATTTACACGAATAGCAACACACATTTGTGATAACATCTGGCTGAATTCTTCTTAGAACGATGTTTCAGACAAACGGTGTTGAGAAAATCCAAACACATGTTTTATATTCAATAATTTTTTTTTCAAAAGTCGTGCCGTTTATGGGATAATGTGGAAAATGTGGTAGAACCAGACAATAAGAAACAGCGCATGCGCTTTCCATGCTGAATACCTTGGGATACAGAAATACGCTCAGAATATAAAATAAAAATTGCTTTTCCATGCCAACAACTGTTACTGGAACGCGCCCCAATGTTAGGTTATGCGTACATATTTTATCATTGTTCTCTCTCACCTCTGTCCGTAAGGTCACGCTGAATGTCCAAGTGAATGGACCACGTGGATTCATTATAACTGAAGACAGTAGCAATATTTTGTAGTTCTTAGAGCATATACATAATTCACAAAAATGATCAAGTGTATGTACGTGTGAGTGCGGGCGCGCGCGTGTTTGTGTGTGCATGAGTGAGTGTGTGTTTTGTGTGTGTTTGTGTGTGTTTGTGTGTGTGAGGTCGAATCTACGGCAGCGTCTGTCTGTATCTTTGTTTGTGTGCCTGCGTGTACGCCATTACTTAATCCCTACAATCAACATATTTATCACAAGTATGTACTACCTTTTGCGGTTAAAACCCGATCTCCTGTCCCCTTTGTAAAAATATTTTCGACCAAGTACTCCGATGAGGTTTTTCCTTGGGTATTCGAACAAAGACCCTTACAACGGATACAAAGGGGTGCACATTATGAGTAATTCCCTTAATTATCCAAAGGTAAACTAAAACTAAATATGATGTCACAGATGTGACTGCATTCAGTCCATTCTTAGAATCGCCTTTCTATTAATTTGGCACTACCAAAAGTGGCTTATTTTAACATAATTTTGTTGCAAATTATGAAATCGTCACACTAAAGGCAGACAATGACATTAGTTTCGAAACCAAAACAGTTATCCTTTCGATTCTGTCGCAGTATATGTAGGTTATATACCACCAAACGTGACGGATAGAGAGTAGCGCGTTTTATACGAAATGAAAGGAACATATTGACTCTGTCTTTCTGTTTGTCCGTAATGCCAGGAGCATGCTAACTTCGACATATTGCTAACATTTGTTTATAAATGAAAACTTTGACCATAAGAAATACTCTGAGCAGATTAATTCAGAAGGCACATAATGAAATTATTTCCTAAAATAATGGTTAAAATGATTGAGTTAAAATATAAAGTACGTAAATGTTGAATAGGGGATTATTGGAATGAGGTGGCCAAAACCTGTTTGAGGGCACTAATAAAGGATTTGGGTGGTAGGACTTGAGAAAACCGCGAAGAGATTAATGAAGTTCTCGATATCCAGAAATAGATTTAAAAATGAGAATTCTCCAATAAGGAATATATGTAGGTAAAGGTAAAGTGACCCCGTTACAAGCCCGGTGTGGCCCAGAGGGTGTGTAGAGGTATAGCTCTACTCTTCCATGACCGCGGCTCTAGAAGGGGGTGAGTGTTCAGCAGCACGCCCTGGCCGCACTTTACCCCGGGAAAGAACTGGTACCCATTTTACAGGAGGCTGGGTGGGCCTCAGGCCCAGTCTGGACGGGTGGAAAATCTCATGTCCTTCGGGATTCGATCCCGGACCGTCCAGCCCGTAGTCAGTCGCTATACCGACTGAGCTACCCGGCCCACAAGGAATACATATATGTATATAAAAATATATATTTAAGGGCTCTATTCAACGATGCTGTCATTTATTAAGTATATAAAGTGTCGGTGATTCTTCAATGAACAAATACGAACCACTGGAGAAAAGATACTGACAAGGGGAAACCGTCGTACTTGGAGAGAAATTTGTCTCTGTGCCACTTTGTTCGTCACAAATCCTACATGCCGTGACGTAGGTCTGAACCTGGGTCTCGGTGGCGAGAGTTCGTCGAGTACGTACCTGAACTATGGCACAGACTAGCAGAAAGGAGTGACATTTGTTACATAATCAGAGGCTCTTGAAAATTCGGACATACAGGCGTGGACCTATACTGTAATTAATTCTGCACAACACAGGCGATATGGTGCCTCAGTCAGTACAGCCATCGGATAAGAACTGAATGGCCGGGATTCCATTTCCGGCAGAGGCGCGAACTTTTTTCGTCTGCAATACATCCAGACCTACTCCGGATTAAAGTTGACCACAGGCGTAGCCTAGCACAACGGAGAGAGAAGGACTTTTAACTCTTGCCTGCTACCAGCAACCCGCAAACTGTCGGGCTTTTGTCTGCAATCCGCGGAAGTTTTCGAACACACTTAACTCATTTTCCCCCACCCAAGCAATCAAATTTGTCGGCGACTCTTTGAAATTCGGAGCTTAGTTAAATTTGGTAGATAATAGTCAAGGTGAGTTGCGATTTATGCACATTCCGTGGGCAAACATGATACGCTGAGAAATTTCACAGCAGGTGAAGTGAGATAAATACGGAGCGGTACGCTGCATCACAAGCTTATTCCTTCAGTTCTAACTAATTCAGCACGCTTCAGTCAAGAATGAAATTCCGAGGATTTCTTAAACATATGTCTTCGGCAGAGGAATTATGACAATCTTATCACTAACGTTCTTGCGTTCTTCAAAACTGATTTAAAATCCTACAAATTGAATTGTAATTAACTGCTACAGTGAATCTGTTTAAAATAATTTTAGCAGTTTTAATCCTTAATGCGTACTATAAAATACATTGTACCTAAAAATTATTTTTCTTTTAACGACCGGTTCGCATATCGCGCAGGTTTTGAAGACGCTAAAATGGCAATTGTGCTACAGAAGATTGCTATATACTGCTCTGTACCCTTTCACATACTTACGTACTCCATGCAACACAGTCCTTCTTGAGAAGCTACCGGTTCTCAGCTAGTCAAGAAATTCCCCACATTTTATGGAACTCGAAGGTTCATTCATTACCGTATTCATAAATGCCCGCCACCTGTCCCTATCATGATACAGATCGATCAAGTCATACCCCAACATCCCACTTCCCGAAGACCCATCTCAATATTATTTTCTCATTCACGCCTGAGTCTTCCAAGTTGTCTCTTTCCCTCAGGTTTCTCCACCAAAACCCTGTTTATACCTCTCCTCTCCTCATACATGCTACATGTCTCACCCATCTCGTTCTTCTCGATTTGATTACCCGACGAACACTGGATGAAAAGTACAGACTATTAAGCTCCTCATTATGTAGTTTTCCTCCACTCCCCTGTCACTTCGTCCCTCTTAGACCTTTGACATATAGTCTTAACCTTTTAAACCCCGAGTTAAATCCCACCTACCATCTGCTGGCATTATTAGGAGCTCACCATATTTTCCACGTTAGCGGGTTAAGGGTTAAAGTAAATTTCACTCTAGAGAAGGCAATGAAGACCCAGAAATGGAGTAGAGGTATATATCTATTCTTACTTTAACCTCGGCGCTAAGTTGGATGGGTGGTCATCACCACACTCCGGCCGCTTTCCTGACGGGAAGGAGACCCGTTACCCATTATACAGGAGGCTGGGTGGGCCCCAGGGCCGATCTGGACGGGTAGATCTTAGAAAGAATAAAGGGTTACAATGTCAACGTGATCTAAACAACCTGAATGTGGATTTCGAATCGTCTGAGAAGGAATGAACAGAAAATGTATTTGAACTAAAGAGAAACTAAAAACTGTGCAGGAAATGAAAGTCTGGAAAGTCCCAACTTTCAGGGTGAAAAATACACGTAATTTGAAGCATGAAGGTAAATGGGATCCCTTTCTATCTGCAGTCGTTTGCACATGAAGACGAAAAGGGTTTCCGCCATCCTATCCGACATTCCCTTCAAAAGCTTTTCAGGCTGGCGGCACCGTCGATCGGATTCAACTGATCCCCCGCCCTGTTACGGCGAGTGCATTCACTACACAAAGCTGGGATTTCCTACAACCGTAAAAAAGAAAGGATTCGACAGATTTATTTCAGCACCATTTCTACTTTTATTACGACCACAAGTTTTACTTGTTTCTTGTCAATTGAGAGGAAGGTCTGCGTGTGGGATATTAGAGTCGTATTTAGGTGTTCCAGAGATGGAAGTAGACGTCATAATCTCACCGACAGGTTGAGCTAGTTTATAAAACGTTTCTTGCACTAACGTCTATCTCAGAAATGGACACGACCGAAAATCAAACTAAGTGATTACAGAAGTTCTTTCGTTAGTGCTTCGTATTTAGTAGGCCTCAGCTTCGATTTCCAGACTGAGCTCAGACAATCCTTAATTGACAGATTTCGTGACTTTCTTTACTCTGCCCAGTTAAATTCTGTGGCAATTTGACGAATTCTCTAACTTATGTTATTAAAAAAATTTACACTCTTTTCCTCAAGCATTGCTCTGACATATACGTATTAACTACATGCCTACGCTGTTAAAGATTCCCTCAATTCTTTGTTAGGAAATTATCGCTAATCATAACCATAATAACAACAATAACCATAAAAACATTACATTCGCTACAAAACACAGCTGTGTTTAGAACATTACACACAATATGTAAAGTACTGCGGTCTGAAACTTGGAGCCTGAGCGATGGGGATCGCCGTTAGTTTAAGAGGACCAAGGTCAGGAAGGTCTGGACTGTGACAATAGGAACATAATAATAATAATAATAATAATAATAATAATAATACCCTCCTTATCAGTCACAATCCCAATCATCACAGCCGATGACTGTGCTACGCTCAGCAGTGGCAGTTCTGTTCCAAATTTGCGAATGCCATCTACAGAGGTGCTGATAAATCCTTGGCCTGAATTGATAATTATTACATAAAAATTAAACATATAAGTTGTAAGTTGCCTTTCATCTCTCTAGAGGTTCTTGAGAGTCTGCAGCAAGCATATATTATTTAATCGGAGCAGTAGATTAGGTTCCAACGACAATATCGATTCCTCCCTAGGACATCGGGAAGTATGTCGGGCTAAGAACTTATCAGCACCCCGGTAAATATTCCATAATTGACTGACATTTGCTACAACAAACGGCACGTGTCAAGATTTAATTGCAGCTTTAACAACCCCTTATCAAAAGCACAGTTTATTACGTCACCATTTTAGTGGCGGGACCAACAGGAAATACAAACAAAGCTTTAATTCAGGGGTAACCAAAGCGCGGTCGTCAGGTTTTGCTGTCCGAGGGGACAATGGTAAATTATATATATGTATACACACAGAAACTAAACAGCAGTTTAGGCGGTTGAGTATACCACCTGCGATTTTTAAACGAGCCCAAGTCAGATTTTGCCTCTTTGGCATAAAGATTGGACATTCCCACTTTAATCAGTGAAGCAAATACTGGGTCAGTTAGCATCCAGTTGTTGTTGTTTCACCAAGACTATCATGATCCTTATGCCAGACCCAAGCGAACAGATATGGGGATGTGCGATGAATTCACTAACTCAAGACAACGTCAAGTGACGAGCATTGTTTTGTCACTTCCAATTCCATCAGAGATGCAGTACATCTTGAGAAGTAAACGGATTGTCAGGTCTTAGAGAAATCTGCGTCTTGCGTTAGCCATATTACCGTTATTATTATCATTATTACTGTTATTATTTATAGCAATAGTACTACTGTGATTTTTGCTCAGAGGAACTCCACAATCGCCTGTTGTTTCGTTACGGTAAACCCTGTCCCTAAATTCCCCACAGACTTCTCCTAGATACTGAGATATCAGAGCCTGCAAGGAACATAAATATTTGCGAGGCGTTTTAAAACTTAGCTCTTTATCAACACCACCATCAAACCCACCGGCTGGTGTAGACTGATCACTTACCAATTACCTCTTCCAGCAACTGCTTGTCATTTAGGTTACGATGACTTAGTACGTGCGATAACACGCCATGACATCTCTTACGAACACACAGCAACTATTCGCAAACGTTAGAGTGACTCTAATTCTATTACAGGATATGCGTTAAATATGTCCCAAGGCTTGCTTACATTAGGAATGAAATTATACGCTGCACATGCAATATGCGTGATTCGTAACAATTATACTAATGGAAGGCATTGTTCAATGAAGCAAGAGGCAAATAATAATAATAATGCCTCGAAACAGTGAGCTGCATAATTATGCAAAACGTGACAGCTCAGAAGGTATAGTGACTAGATGCAGGCAGGAGAAGAGATTTTGTACTTATCTACAAGGTCCCGGTGGTATGTGGGGCCCACCTCCATACCTATGCAGTGGGTATTGAGGGATTTTCACTGGAAATTAAGAGGACTAGACAATAAGGTGAACACTTAGTTTCATTAGTGCTGAGATTAATATTTCATGGAGATATTACTTCACTCCTACACACATCTTCACGGTAAAGGTAAAGGTAAAGTAAATTTCACTGTATAACAGGCCATGAAGGCCCAGAGGGGGAGTAGAGGTATAGCTCTACTCTTTGTTTAACCTCGGCGCTAGATGAGGTTCGTGGTCAATGCCAGGTTCCGGCCGCTTTACCCCCGAGAAAGACCCAGTAACAATTGTATAGGAGGCTGGGTGGGTCCCAGGGCCGGTCTGGACAGAAAATCTCGCCTCTACCGGGATTCGATCCCCGGAACGTCCAGCCCGTAGCGAGTCGCTATACCGACTGCGCTATCCCGGACCACACACATCTTCACGGTGTGGTTTTTAATTAAGGTCTAATTATTATTATTATTATTATTATTATTATTATTCGATATGGATGTCTCTTGTCACAGGCTTTTTCTTCCTGGTACTTCTCTTAAACCAGCGGTGATCCGCACCGCTCAGGCTTCAAGCTTCACACTGCAGTACTTTCCGTATTATGTGTGATGTTCCAAGTATAGCTGACTTTTGTAGTCAATCTATCGAATGTTTTCCTGGTACAGCTTCCAGATTTATCGTTAAGCTTCTCGTTACTATTCCAGTGGCTCCAATTATTACTGGTATAATCGTACATTTCAGGTTCCACATTCGTTGTATCTCTATACACAAACTCTTGTATTTTAACTTCTTTTCCGCTTCCTTTTGCACAACATTTCTGTCT
>Ga0123354_10010279_pt1 | contig 14412 bp, 9 predicted proteins | sample TergutLab28metaG_2_FD_97872 | JGI IMG/M metagenome (GOLD analysis project Ga0123354, IMG submission 97872) | Labiotermes labralis P4 segment gut microbial communities from Petit-Saut dam, French Guiana - Lab288 P4 | ecosystem: Host-associated > Arthropoda: Insects > Digestive system > Gut ... | reverse complement strand
CGCGCCGCTTTTGCCCACGGCCGCCGCCATGGCCGGGGTTATTTCGCCGACGAGGGAATCGGCCACTACGATCCCGATCGGCCCGACGATAATATCCGCGTCGCGGCAGCTGACAAGGACGGGATTCTCTCCCGTAGCGCCGAAATCCGCGCCGGCCTTTACCATCGCGGAGGTAGCGATGCTGTTCGTGCCGATAGCGTATATTTCGGCCCGCGGCGCCTCCGCCTTAAGCCGGCTTACCAGCAGGGAACCTATCTTGCCGCCCTGCCCGTCGATGACAACGATTTTTTTCATTTTACCACCCGCATCTATTTTACGTGTTTTTGCCGGAAAAAGCAACCGCGGCGCGTAGTAGGGACACGAAAAACACGTGAACATGCTAACCATACAGAACTCGTAGGGACGACCCGGTCGTCCGCATTTTCACTCATTACATCATGTAGGGCTATTTGACACCGATTTCGGACGACCGAGGGCGGTCGTCCCTACGAATTACGTCTCATTTTGTGCAATTTTGCATTCATGCGTTTAACGTGATAGTGGGGAGTGTCCCTTCGCGGCCTTAATGAATTGCCATGCCATGGCTCCAGTGTTAAGCCCGGGATGACAGTAGATATGCAAAAAGACGATATATGGTCACATTCCCGTCATAATTTTCATGTTCTATTGAGCCGCTGCCGTTTATATGGTACAATCCGAGTATGGACAAATTCACGTTATTTTACAATAAATTACATAGGAGGCCAATTATGGAGCAAGCAAGACCCGGCGACTCGAACCAGATCACCCGCGACTATTTCGATTCACTGCTTGTCGAGATGCGCCACATCGACGCGGTCATTCCTGACACCAGCCTGTCCTTATACGGCGAGACATTTGCCACGCCGGTAATGATGGCGGCGCTGTCGCACCTGAACAACTGCTGGAAGGACGGCATGGCGGAAATGGCCAGGGGCGCGTATGCCGCGAACGCGGTCATGTGGGCGGGCATCGGCGACGAGGCGGAACTTGAGCGGATAACCGCCACCGGCGCAAAAACCGTTAAAATCATAAAGCCCTACGCGGACTCCGGCGTGATTTTCCGCAAAATCGCCCATGCCGAGGCGTGCGGCTGCATCGCCGTCGGCATGGACATCGACCACGCGTTCAACAGCGGCAGCGGCCAGTACGACGTGGTGAACGGCTTCCCCATGGCCGGCAAGACCCTGGAGGATATCAGGCGGTTCGCCGCCGCCGCGAAACTTCCGTTTATCTTAAAGGGCGTGCTCAGCGTCCAGGATGCCCTGAAATGTATCGAGGCGGGCGTGAGCGGCATCGTCGTTTCCCACCATCACGGGCTGCTGGACTACGCTGTGCCGCCGCTCATGGTCCTGCCGGAGATCGTCAAGGCGGTCGGCGGTAAAATGCAGGTCTTTGTGGATTGCGGCGTCGAGAGCGGCATGGACGTATTCAAGGCGCTGGCGCTGGGCGCGACTGCCGTGTCCGTCGGGCGGGCTGTCATGGGGCCGTTGTCGGAGAGCGGCGCGGACGGGGTAAAAAGGATAGTTCAAGCCATGACAGGGCAGCTTGCCGGGGCAATGGCGAGGACTTGCTCACCTGATATCAGGCGGATCGATCCCAGCGTTATCAGAAGTGCAAGGTGAATTTATTAAGGATCATAAATGCCTTCGAATCAACCGCTCAATGAATTCGTCCAGCCCGCTGAAATCCATCGCGCCAATATAGCGCTCCTCTATGCCGCCGTGTACCCGGCGGGCGTCGGCCAGTGCCGCCACGGTCTCCTTTAGCAGGCTTTTCGCCGTTTTCCGGTTAAACGCCAGCCGCGATTTATTGTCCTGGAAGAAGGACGGCCTGACAAATTTTTTGGCGTCGATCTTCTCGATATCAGCGGATGAAAAATCAAATGATGTACCGGCTGACAGATCCTGATAGCAGTTCCGCGTAACCCAGGCGCAGCCTATTTCCGGCGCGATAATGTGCTCCAGCCGCGCCAGCGGCGCGATGGGGGACGCGCAGGCGTACACGTCGTATCCCGCGGACAAAAACCGCTCCTTCAAATCGCCCAAGAACCGCGACATTATACCGTGTTCGTCGTCCAGGACGACGACGCGGCCGGCCATCGCCGCCGCCGTACCATACAGGCACTTGAACCCGTCCGGAGTGACGCCGTTCAGGAAACGCTTGAATTCCCGCCCTCTTTTGCCGGCCCTGTTTTCTGTAAACGGGGCCGCTTGTTTTTCGGCCAATTCCGCGAGCTTCCCATTGTCGATAAACAGCGCCGCCGCGCCGTCGGAATCCTCGATCAGGCAAGCCGCGGCTTTTATCAAACTGTTCGCCCGCCGGCGGTGGCCCTTATATATGGCGTCAAGCTCGATAATTTGCCATAAATCGTCTTTCAGCCGCCCGCAGTCCAGAAAATCGGCGAAGTTGACGATCCGCTCGAAAGCCCCTGGATACGCGGGGTCTAAGACGTGGGGCGCGGTGCCGTCCACGAAGGCCAGGCGCTTTTCCGGTATGAAAAGCCCATCGGATGAATCCGGGTCGGACGGGCAGAGGATCATTTGCGTGTCCAGCCCCCGCTCCGCCGCCGCCTTGGCGATTTTTTTCATCGCCGAGGACTTGCCCGTGCCGGGCCCTCCTTTTATAATGTAGAGGTGATCGGCCGTTTCCACGTTGACAAAGCTGTCAAAATATCCGAAAAATCCGTCCGGTGTGTTCGCGCCGAGAAAAAAAGATGTCTCCATATATTTCCTCCCATACAAAACAGGTCTTTATAATATATTTCCGGGATAACGCCTTGTGCATGTCAGACTGGAGCCTGGAAAAAATGGAGCCTGGATCCTGGAAAAATCTCTGGAAAAATCTTTGCGAGATGGTCTTGACTTTGACATTATGGGAAGCTTTATACTGGAGCTAGAAACAAGAAGCTGGAAACTGGCTATCCGGCCAAGAGCCCCGTACCAGGAGGTGTGCCGATTTCATGAAAATAAGCGAATTCGCGGCAAGGAACAACGTGACGGCGAAGATGCTGCGCCATTACGACAGCATCGGCCTTTTGAAGCCCGAAGCCACTGACGAGTGGACGGGCTATAGGATATACTTCGAGGGGCAGAGCAAGTATGTCCAGTGGATCACTTTGCTGAAGAACCTGGGCTTTTCCCTGCCGGAAATAAAGGCCGCGCTGAACGGCCCGGTGGACGGGACGGAGCTTCTGGCGGCGCTCAGGCGCAAGCGGGCGGACATCCACCGGGATTTGAACGAGCAGATCACAAAGCAGATACAGATCGGGCGGTTGATCGGATTTATTGAAAAGGAGGGTTTTGACGTGGATAAAAATATAGACTTAATGGGCATTCCCTGCGGGGACGTGCGGGAGATTATGAAAAATATGCCAAACACGGCCGTGTTCCGGGAAGAGGCGGAGGCACTTGTCTCCGCGAACCCGGGCAAGAGCGTCGCCCTGTTTGCGGGAGACATGTACCACATGAAGTCCATAAACGACGACTTCGGCTACGACGCGGGCGACCTGGCGCTGGTATCGTTCTATGAGGCGATGACCTCCGTGGCGGAGGGCCTTGACCCGCCGGGCTTTGTTGGGCGCGCGGGCGGCGACGAATTCGTGGGCTGCTTCATCGCGGAAAAAGAGCGGGCCGAGGGCGCGATACAGGAAATGATAGCGAGGTTCGCGGGGCGTCCCGTCGAGGGCGTCCCGCGAGAGCGGATAGGGAGCCGGTTTGGGATCGTCGTGGGCAAGATTTGCGTCAATAACCTGCGGGAGGCCCAGCACAGGACATACGAGGCCATCGACGAGGCCATGAAGATCGGGAACGGGAAGGATTGCTTTTATACGATTGAAGGGTAAACTGGAACCTGGAACTAAAAACTGGAGCCTGGAGCCTGGAAACTGCAAAAAAACAGCAGTTCTGTCAGGCTCCAGGCTCCAGTACCAATTATTACTATTACCCTTTCAGACTCCCCAGCGTAAGCCCCTTGACAAAGAACCTCTGCAAGAACGGATACACTATAATAACGGGCAGCGTGCCTATCATGATCTGCGCGGCGATAAGGTTGCCGGAGGAGACTTTGTTATACCTGAGCAACTGCTCCGTGGTCATCTGCCGCAGGGCGTCGAAAGACGGGATCTGCATGGCGTTGTGCAGATAGGACGCCAGAGGATACTTTTCCACCTGATCCATGTACACCACGCCGCTGTACCAGTCGTTCCAGTGGGCGACGGCCTGGAAAACCACGATCGTCGCCAGCGCGGGCACGGCCAGAGGAACGTAGATGTTAAAAAGTATCCGAAAATCCCCCGCGCCGTCCATCAGGGCGGATTCCTCCAGTTCCGCGGGCGTCTGCCGGAAGGTCTGGAGCAGCACCATGACGAAGTATACGGGCACCGCGCCCGGGAGTATCAGGGCCAAAATGGTGTTGCGTATGCCGGTGTTGCTGACGATCAGATAAGACGGGATCAGCCCGGCGCTGAGCAGCATCGTGGCAAAGAAGAACCAGGCGAAGAACGAGCGGCCCTTCAAAACCTTCTTCGACTTGGAGAGCGGGTAGGCCGTGAGTATGACCAGGATCACGTTCAGGGAAACGCCGCCGAGCAAGCGGTACACGGAGTTGAGCATGGAGCGCAGGAACCGCGCCGTGTGGAAGGCGAAGTAATAGGCGTCCAGGTTCACGTCCACCGGCCAAAGCCCCACCACGCCGGAGGCGGAGGCCGTCGAGGAACTGAACGACACGGCCAGCACGTTAACAAAGGGAAGGAGGCAGACCGCCGCCAGCAAAAACAGGATAACGTAATTGACCACGTCAAATATATTTTCCGCTTTGAAACCTTTCCGGTGCATATTCAGATCCTCCTCTCCTAGAATATTCTATAATCGGCGAACTTGTACGCGAAGAAATAAGTCACGGAAACCAGGACGAACGATATGGCCGACTTGAACAGGCCGATGGCCGACGCCAGGTCGTAACGGGGCAGGGCCGCGTTGATGGGCTGTATGCCCAGGCGGTAGACCAAGGTGTCGATTACGTCGCCGGTGGAGTACACCACGGTGGAGTACAGGTTCTGTATCTGGTCGAAGTTGGAGTTAAGCACGCTCCCGAGGCTAAGCGTGCCGTTCAGGACGATGATGGGTATCAGGCCTGGAAGGCTTATGTAAAGCATTTTTTTGAAGCGGTTCGCGCCGTCGATGCCGGCGGCCTCATAAAGGCTCGGGTCGATGGCGGTCAGCGCGGCCAGGTATATGATCGTGCCCATGCCAAAACCCTTCCACTGGTTGGAAATTATCAGCACGGCGCGGAATACCTTCGGGTCGGCCAGGAAGAAAATAGGCTTGATTCCGAAAAAGCCCATGACATGGTTAACCACGCCGGAAGAAGGCGAAAGGATGTTCTGCATAATTCCGGCCACGATGACCCAGGAGATGAAAAACGGCAGATAAATGAGCGTCTGAACGGCGCGCTTGTAGCCCGTGTGCCGCACTTCGTTGAGCAGCAGCGAGACGACCAGCGGGACAAGTATCCCCAGCACGATACTGAAAACAGAAAGGTATAATGTGTTACCGAACGCCCTCTTGAAATCTCTCAAGGCAAAAATGTACGAAAAATTCGCAAACCCGATCCACGGAGACTTAAACAGCCCAAAAAATCCCCTGTTGGTGAAATTATACCTTTGAAAAGCGATCACGTTGCCGATTATCGCGCCGTATGAATAAATCGCGGTGATAATGATACCGGGGACCAACATGAGGTATAAAGCCCACCGTATGGGCTTTCTGGGTTTATGTACTTTTGTCATGGAATTCCCCCTGAGTTCTTAAACTGCGCACAGGTTTCCCCGCAAAATAGAACAGCGGTCGCTTCACGAACAAGCAGGGGCTGCAATGGCAGCCCCTGCGGTCATTTTTATGAACCGAAAATCACGTCTTTCTTACTGCGCAGGTTGCTTACCGCTTACTTCACGGACTGCCACCAATCGTTCACGTCTTTGGTGATGTCGTCGCCGCCGCTGGACTTCCAGTCGGCCACGAACTGGTCGAAAGAATCGATCGGCTGCGCCCCGGAGATGATGTTGACCACCATTTCCTCCGTGTTGGATTGAAGGATCTTCAGCGTGTCGTCCATGGACTGCGTATTGTTGCCGTAATACGCGTCAAGCAGGTATCTGTCGTTGTCGCCGAAACTCTTCATCATGCCGAAGATCGAATCGTTGCCGTAATAGGTCTGCACCGCGTTGTAATCGGTGGCGAACTTATCAGGATCCTGCGCGAGCAGGTCTGCCGGCGAGGATGCGGCCAGATATTCGGTGACGCGGTTGTAAACGTCCAGCTGATCCTGGTTCCCGGCGTCAAGCAGGCTGGGATCCTTCGCGGCGACAGCGTCGCCGAGCACGTCGTGGATACGCATATTGCGGTCTTTGCCGATGGTGGGGCCGATATAGGCCAGGCCCTGGTAATCGTAGGTTCCGTCGGTCTTATAGACCGTGGTGTCGTAGTTCTGGCTCATGACCCTGTCCAGGAACAGGTTATACATCTTCACGAGCGCCTCGGGGTGATCGAAGCCCTTGCGGACTACGTAGAAGCCGTTCAGCTTCGCGGAGGAAGCCAGTTTGTTGCCGGTGTAGGACGAGTCGTAGGGGATGGGGTACATCTTCCACATCTGCCCGACCTTGATGCCGTCCGGGAGCGGCCAGCCCAGCAGCCACCACTCGCCGAAGGTGATGCCGACCTTGCCGGCGATCGCGTCCTGAGAAACGGCCATGGAATCCTTTACGACAAATTCCTTGTCAAGGAGGCCGTCGTTATACATTTTGTTGAGGAAGGCCAAACCGGTCTTTACTTCCGGCTGTATATTGCCGTACTGGAGAGTGCCGTCCTTTTCGATCCACTGATCCCAGAACACGCCGAAGCCGTTCAGGAAGCCCTTGGTGGTGAACCACGTCTCGTAAGGCTTATTGCTGATGGCGAGGCCGATGGTGTTGCCGGGGCCGTTGTTGCCCGGATCCTGATCGACAAAAGCCTTGGCCAGGTCGTATACGTCCTGCATGGTAGTCGGCACGGGCATGTTCAGAGCCTGCCGCCAGTCGTCGCGGATAAGCATGAACTCGAATCCGCCCGCGCCCACCGAGGCCTGCGGGAGGGCGAGAACCTTGCCGCCGACTGTGCACTGGCTGAGGGCCAGGCCGCCGTCCGCGTACATGTTATCGGCCACGATCGGGATCTGGTACTGGTTCAGCACGTCGGTCAGGTCGGCCAGCATGTCGTTGTCGGCCAGCGCCTGGAACTGCGCCGAGTTGCAAAGGAAAATGTCCGGAAGGTTCCCGGAAGCGATGGCAAGCTGGAGCTTGGTGTTGTAGTTGTCATTGCCTTCGGCCGACCACTGGGTGTTCAGGTTAATGCCCAGGTCGTCCGCGTACTCGGTCATATAGACGTTCTTGTCGTAGCTCTGGCCCGGGGCGAACGTCCTTGTCACGTCCACGTTGCGGCAGACATTCACCGAAATCGGCGGGTCGAACTTGCTCAATCCGAGGGCGTTGGGGTCGATCGTCGGGGCGGGCGTTTGCGGGGCGCTCGTCGCGGTATCGACTGTCGCCGCGGGCGTATCGGTCTTGGCTGGCGTGTCGGTCTGGGTCTGCGCCTGTGTCGCCGGCGGCGCGGTTGCGTTGGACGCTGTGCCGCAGGCGGCCATGCTGGCCATAAGGACGAGTATAACGGCGGCTGCGGTCAGTTTTTTAACGAAACGCATGGACATGATTAACATTCCTCCCTGTTAAGTATGATTGGTTTGACGACTTTTTTCTACAGCTTTTTTTGCAGCTTCTTTTACAGCTTTACTATTCCGTTCTTTAATATTTGTTTATGCGGTTATTATGTACCGCCCTTAACGATTTTAGTATAAATCACATTTTTAGATTTGTCAATTAAAAATAAAGTTTTTACTGAAAAAATTTTGCATATAATGTCATGTTGATTTTCTCATTTATTTATCATTATATTCACATATCGCGCTATATTTGACCCAAATGATGGATTATGCTGAAAATATCCGCCATTTCCGACGCCAATCTGCACAATAATAAATTGGTTACAAATTATTCATAACCGATAGTTGATATATTTTACTTGACAAATAACATGACGCATGATAAATTCAACAAGTAAAGATTTCTGTGGAGGATGTGGGAGAATGAGCGGATACGGGCGTTTCTCGGAGGACGGCAGGGAGTATATTGTCACGGAACCGGCTACACCCAGGCAGTTTGACAACTTCCTTTGGAATGAATCCATGTTTTCCAACGTGGCGCAGACCGGCGCGGGATATTTTGATTACCAGTTCGCGGACACGGAAGCGGTGCAGCTTCTGACCGGGAACGGCAGGGTCTGCGATTTCGACGTTTTCGGCCGGGAAAGCCTGTTGAGCCGGCTCTTTTACGTCCGCGACAACGAGACCGCGGCCTTCTGGAACGTCAACTGGGAGCCCGTATGCGCGGCCTATGATAAATATACCTGCACCCACGGCCTGGGCTATACCGTTATCGAATCCCAAACCTCCGGCATCGCCGGCAAGTTGTCTGTTTTCGTCCCGGACGGCAGGGACGCCGTCGAACTGTGGAAGCTGACCGTTGCGAACAATTCCGGCAAACGGCGCGACCTCTCGCTTTTCTCTTACAATCAATTCCAATTCCGCTATAAATGGGGCTTTGACAGTTACGGCGACATGCTCTACCGATCGTCGGACTTTTATCCTGAATATAACGCGGTCGTGGCCGACAAGCACCCCCACGTCCGCCCGCACGATTATCTGAAAGGCTACCTCACCGCCGACTGCCCGGTCGCGGCCTGGGACGGCTCGCGGGACGCGTTCGTGGGCCTGTACGGCAGCCTTTCCGCGCCCAAGGCCGTGCGCGAGGGCCGCTGCTCCAACACGCCCGGCTCCTCCGACGCCACGGTCGGCGCGGCGCAGTTCGATTTGCGCCTGGAGGCCGGCGAGGAAAAGACGATATGCCTCATCCTCGGCGCGTCTGACAGTTTAGACGGAATACGGGCGATGCGGGAGAAGTATTTAGGCAATTTCGATAAGTATTTCGCGGAGCTCAAGGCCGCGAAGGAGAGACTATTGTCCGTCCACCAGGTACAAACCCCGGACGGCTGTTTCGACAACATGTTCAACGCCTGGATGAAGGAGCAGTCCCTTTTCGGCGCGGCGTGGTGCCGCTGGGGCTGGATGGGATACCGGGACATAGTGCAGCACGGCATGGGCGTCGTGTCCATGGAGCCGGAACGCGCGAAAGAGATATTAAAGGAAGCCATGAGGTACCAGTACGCGTCCGGGCTGGCCGTGCGCGGCTGGAACCCGGTGGACACGAAGCCCTATTCCGACTGCGCGCTGTGGCTGTGCTTCACGCTGGCCGCGTATGTGCGCGAAACGGGCGACATTGGGCTTCTGCGGGAGAGTATCCCGTTTTTTGACAATGGGGAAACGGACATATTAGGGCACGTGGAGACGGCGCTGCGCTTCCTGGAGGAGCACAAGGGCAGCCACGGGCTGTGCCTGATAAAGTTCGGGGACTGGAACGACTCTCTGACGGCGGTTGGCAAGGAAGGCCGCGGCGAGAGCGTGTGGCTCTCCCTCGCCTACGCGGAGGCGCTGCGGGATATTGCCGGTCTATATGGGTTCCTGGGCGATAGCGGCAAGAAGTCCGACGCGGAAACGCGCCGCGAAAATATCCTCTCCGCGATCAACTCCAACGCCTGGGACGGCCAGTGGTATCTGCGATGCTTCGACGATTTCGGCGGCAAGATCGGCTCGTCGGAGAACGAAGAGGGCAGCATCTTCATAGAGCCGCAGGCGTGGGCGCTGATCTCGGGCGCGGCGGACGGCGAAAAGGCCGGCCAGGTGGTGGATTCCTGCGACAAACTGCTTCAAACCAGCCAGGGCTATAAGCTTCTCGCGCCGACGTTCACGCAGGTGGACGAGCGGATAGGCCGGCTGTCCTCCCTGGAACCGGGCATTTGCGAGAACGGCACCATATACACGCACTGCAACGTCTGGATGATCCTGGGAATGCTACGCAGCGGCATGGCCGGGCGCGCATACGAGCAGTTCCGGCGGATTTCGGCAATATACCACACGCCGGAGGATCACAAGGACAAATGCCCGCCGTATATCTACGCGAACTGCTATTACGGCCCCGACCACCGCAACAACGCCTACCAGATGGAGTTTACGTGGATCACCGGCAGCATTTCGTGGCTGAACCGCGTGATGGCGGAGAACTTTCTGGGCGTGGCGGCGGACTACAACGGGCTTGTCATCGCGCCCAACGTGCCGGCGGAATGGGGAAATTATACGTACAAAAGGAAATTCCGCAGGGCGGATTACGAGATAAGCTTCCGCAAACAGGAAGGTAAAGAGTGCGGCGGCGTGAGGCTCCGCGTGGACGGGAAAATGATCGAGGGCAATACGGCGCCGGTTTTTGGAGACGGGCTTATACATAGAGTAGATGCAGAGATACTGTAAACGCGAATTTACAGGCGGGGAAACGGAGTTTTATCGGATATACGTAACGGGCGCCGCGTGCGCCCGTTACCATGTGCAATAAATTGCGGTTTTAGGAGCAAAAGAATAAAATATCCGAACACGGATTTTACGGATTAAACGGATTTTCGCGGATTTTTATTCCGTATTATTCTGATTGATCTGTGGAAATCTGTATAAATCCGTTAAATCCGTGTCCATGTGTTCATTTTATCCGCCGACTCCCAATTTATCAATCAAACATTCTTTCCCGGAGGGACCCAAGATGATCAAAACCACCGCGTTTTACCCGGAATACCTTCCCCGCGAGAAATGGCGGCCGTTCCTGCAAAAGGTCAAGGACGGCGGCATCTCCGGCATCCGCTTCGGCGAGTTCGCCTGGGGTCTGCTCCAGCCGGACGAAGGGGTGTTCGACTGGACGGTGTTCGACGACGCCTTCGCCCTCTGCGAAGAGATGGGCGTCAAAATCATCCTCTGCACGCCGACGGCCTGCCCGCCCATCTGGCTGGCCGAAAAGTACCCGGATGTCCTGCCCGTCAACGAGGCGGGCGGCCGGATCGCTTTCGGCGGGCGGCAGCATCGCTGCTACAACTCCCCGTCCATGCGCAAGTACACGGAAATCGTCGTGGACGAGCTGGCCAAACGCTACGGCGGGCGAAAAAGCCTGATGGCCTGGCAGATCGACAACGAGCTCGGGGCCGAGCACAAATATTGCCATTGCCCCGTCTGTACGGCGAAGTTTCAGCAATTTCTCGAGGACAAGTATAAGACGATAGAAGAGCTGAACAACCGCTGGATGACCACCTTCTGGGCGCAGAATTACGCGCGGTTCGGCCAGATCAAAACGCCCGCGCAAGTCGAGGCGTATCTTCCGGTGAAGCCGCACCCTTCGCTGATCTACGAATTCCTGCGCTTTTCCTCCAAGAGCGTCGTGGATTTCGCGGCGTTCCAGTACGACATCATCAAGCGGCGCTCAACGGCCCCGGTAACGACCAACCAGGACGACTTCTCCATGGCCGACAACACCGATTGGCTCGGCATGTTTGACAAACTCGACGTGGCGGCGTTCGACATTTACACCGATAAGGCGTATGAGCTTGGATACTACTTCGACCTGGCGCGAAGCGTAAAGGGGAAGCCCTGCTGGATACTGGAATACGGCACAGGTTACGATACCGCCGCCATGCTGGACGTGGCCCATGAAAAGGGCTGCGAGCTGGCCGGGCTGTTCGCTTTCCACCCCTTCCGCGCCGGGCAGGAGCAGGGGACGCGCGGGCTGATCGACGCGTTCGGCAACGAAGCGCCGGGTTATTACAAGTATCGCGACTGGCAGCCAAAAGAGACCGTCCCGGCGCGGAAAACGATTTACATGCGCCACGACTTCGACTCGTCCTGGTCCTATTCGGCGGCGGAATTCCACACCTGGGAGGACGGCTGGGCCTTCCGGCAGGCGCGGGTCGTGTACCAGCGATACCTGATCCACACCGTTTATAAGGCGGTTTATGGCGCGGGGTATGCCGCGGACTTCCCGCGGAGGCTTCCGGCAAGCGACTGCGAGGGGCGGGTGATGCTGCTTCCCATGCAGATCATTTATAAAGAAGATTTAGCGGATCAACTGTTAGGATTTGTCCGGGCGGGCGGCGTCGTGATTGCCACTAACGACTTGTTCCGAAAAAATGAGGACAACGCCTATCTGACGGAGCTTCCGCCGTTTTACAAGGAGCTGGATCCGTCCTTGCGCGCGTTTTTCCCGGACGATTTGGGGGATAAATTTTTGGAATTTGCGGTCGGCAAGGGAAAAGTCGTTATCGTTGACCGGAAATTGGATGAAAACGGCTGGGAAAAGGAGCTTACTAGAGCCTAGAAGCTAGAACCTGGAACCTGGAAACTGCAAAAGACCAAAATGCCGCAGATTTTGCCTTTTTCAGGCTCTAGGTTCCAGGCTCCAGGCTCCAGTAGTAACCGCCCCGTGCTGTCACAGCGCCGGGGCGGTCATTTTTTACCTGAAATTTCTAAAAGTGACAAAAAGCGGTGTTAATCATATGCCGTCATTCCGGCCTCAGCGCCGGAAACTTATGTAAAGAAGGGGATTGCGGGTCAAGCCCGCAATGACGAGGGGCATTTATAACAACGCGGTTGGCCACACCCAAATTTTTCTTCCTATTGCATCATATTATATCATATGCCGCCTATATAACCGAATTCCTTCTCACCACCCGCACCGCCTCTTTTGCCTCTTCCAGCGTGTCCACGTTAACCATGACCGACACCCTCCCCTGCCTCATCTGCCCGGCGCGCTCCTTCAAGTCTTTCAGCGTGCACCGGATTTGCAGCGGCACTTTCAGCGACAGCTCCAGCAGCTCGTCCAGGTGATCCACCGGCCTGGGACGGTTGGGATCCCAGCTGAACTCCAGGAAACGCAGGTTTTTAAGCCCGGCGATCCGCCCGTGCACTTTCCAGCCCTGCGCGTGGTGGTGGATGTACGCGCCGCCCGCCGCGTCTATGACCCGCTGCGTCTGCGGGAAGAAAAAGCGGTCGTACTGCTCCGGCGAGCACAGGTCAGCCCCGTCCTCCGACAGGAACAGGCCGCTGCCCGGAATCCACATCCCGCCTCCGTTAAAACCGCCGTCCGGCGCGAGGGTATACGGTACAAGCTCCCGGTACAGCGCGATTATCGCGTCCGCGCACTGTGACAGCAGCTCATCCACCTGCTCCGGCTCGTCGTAAAGGTCGTAAAAAAGCTGGTTGCCGCGCAGGGCGTTCGCCAGGTCGCTCGGGGCGAAGGCGGCCAGCATGTTCACGCAGTAATCCCCCTCGCACAGCTCCACGGCGCGCTTCATATACCGACGCATGAAATCGACCCACGGGTTGTCCGGGTCGAAACGCAGCTTTTTCATGTCCGACAGTTCGTCCAGCACCGGATGGATCCAGCTTGTGTCCTCGGCCGGGATGAGCGGCGCGTTGGATAAAAACGCGCTGTTCATGCCGATGCCGTAGCCCGGGCCCACGGAGGGGATATAGTCGGAGAGAACGTCCCGGGTATGCTCCGCGAACCAGCGCTCCTGGCCGACATGGTACTCGGCCATGCGCTCGGCGTCCTCGAAAGGGCGCCACGCGGACAGCGGAACGTCCGCGAGCGGCCTGTCCGCCGGGGAGTACGTGTACGGCGGTATGGTGATCAGAAGCTGGCCGGCTTCCGGGCGGCCGTAAAAGGCCTTGTAGCGCTCCAGTTTTTGGTTTATTTCCGGTGAAAAGTCCATTTCCCGCGCCCCTATATGAATAAATTTTATTATGTAGTATAATCAAATATCAAGCGGCCAAATACGCTGGCATTATAAGGCAAAACGCTTATGGAAGCAAGATATATCAATGTTGGGGCATGGAAATCAATTATCCATGCCATGTAGGGCGCGACGCCCTCGGCGCGCCATAATCGATGTAAAACCGACGCATGAGGGTTCGTTTGAAGAAAAAACGGCGCGCCGGGGGCGTCGCGCCCTACGTGTCCACCCCGATTTCACTAGATATTTTATAAAATTGATTTCCAACGTTGGGGAGTTTAGCCCACTCTCATCCTTCAAAAAAAATAAAACCAAGGAGCTGTTCATCATGCGAAAAGTAACTTTAGGCGCGATCCAACCCGGCGAAGTCCGTTTCCCGCGAGACCTGGACTGCCTTTCCCCGGGCTTTGACGCGTCAGCGGACGAGATCATCGAAAAAGTCGCCCTGCCGTACCTGGAGCTCTCGCTTGGCCTCCTGGAGCGGGCGGCGGACGCCGGCGCGGACTTCATCACCACCTGCGAGAACATATGCGGCATAGGCAACTACATCGCGGGGGAATCGGCCCTTTTTGACGAGCTTGCCTGG
>Ga0123354_10010278_pt1 | contig 14414 bp, 7 predicted proteins | sample TergutLab28metaG_2_FD_97872 | JGI IMG/M metagenome (GOLD analysis project Ga0123354, IMG submission 97872) | Labiotermes labralis P4 segment gut microbial communities from Petit-Saut dam, French Guiana - Lab288 P4 | ecosystem: Host-associated > Arthropoda: Insects > Digestive system > Gut ... | reverse complement strand
TAGTTTTATCAGCACTTACTTCCAGTCCAATCTCCCTAGTAGCAGCTACTAACGCTTCTGCGTTTTCCTTTAAAGTATGTGTACCTCCTCCCAGTATATTAACATCATCGGCATAAGCCAGAAAGTTTACCTGCTATGCCTATCGATTTTCCGCATTCTGTTTCTACAATGATGAGAACTACAGCAAAGAGTAAAAGCATAACATTTCAAAGACAAAACATTTCAAATTTAAATATTCACGAAAGCCTATTTCGTGATAAAAATCCCATTGAACCTTAAATTGTTAAACATTAGACAGGCGTTAAACCTTGTTACTTTCTTGGAGAGGGATGGAAAACAGCAAAAATAACTGTTTCACTTACTGATCACTTCCCTAATGGCTATTACAAATAATATTACGTATAATGTATTTCCTGGTGCAGTTCGTTAAGATGGGATTCTCTTAGATGGCAGATAAAGGCCAAACGACAATATCACACATACGTGTACATAGTCTGGATCTAAAAGAATCACGGAGAACGTCGACGGACACAGGATATGCTTATCGCAGCCATCAGTGCCAAGGGGCACCGAGACTTGTAATACGCCCGCCACTATCTGTTCAGAGACACAGGGCTGCTAGCCTCCTCGTTGCCAGAAGATAAACGATCCGGATTTCCAGTTTCCTCCGGTACGTGGGTATCTTCGACTTCTGGAATGTGGAAATAAGATAATACTATAACTTTCGCAGTTCTGGAATCCGAATTCCAGGATTCCAATGCGTTCAAGGGGGGGGGGGGTCCTTAAGACTGCAAATGCCCGTAGAGAGTATCACTATCAGTAGAACCATAGGCGTAATTTGGCTACTAACACAGAGGGGGATCGACCATGGTAACAGGAATTTTAATTTACTAGGTAGTCAAGTTAGAAAGAGCGGGAAGACTGGTTTGAAGCAGTCCTTCATGTACATACACCCTTTTCCTCACTTTCACCCCCAAATGCACACATTTTGACTGACTACAATAAACCGTTGATTCATTCATAAGTCGTAATTGATTTGATAATATTTCTATTTTCTTTATTTTCCCCTCTCCAACTCAGTAGCCAAAAAAAAGTTCTTCGGTAGAAAAATATCGGAGGGGAATCTGCCCCTCTTGCATCCCCAAAGTTATGCCTATGAGAAAGACCAAAATCACAACCAGCGACTGCCTAATTCGTGCCGTTTTACAATCCACCAAACGGAAAAATGGCCAAGATAGCAATATTTCGTGCAATGGCAGAAATTGTCACCGGTATTATATAAAGGGTTTTTTTTAATGTAGATATGAAATTCAGAACACTGCGCATTTCTTTTAGAGTTGACGTGGACGAAGTGATGTTTGTTTACATGCACTGATTTGGTTTCCCTAACTTAATTCTTCGGTGCTATGTAGGTTAACGGCCATCGGTAGCAAACCCAAAGTTCAACCGTGCGGGTCCATCTGTATAACTGGGGAACATAGGTGGAGGAAACTGAGTCGGTGTTTGTAAATAAACATTACAGCAATGTTGTAAACAGGTATCTCGATCAAGATCCATCAACAGTCGTCACTCGGATATGAATCGAGCAAGTGAAGACGATATAAGAGGTATTAAGGCCAGTGCTGCATCTGCATGTCTGCTGGAAGTAGCCTTGGCCTGCAGCATTTACTTCCTTCCTGCAGTTCTCAAACCGAAGTAGTATCATGTGCCCCATCGTAACCAAACTTTCATATGGCAGATAGATTTTAGTAGTGTGTATATATATATTAAAATTTTACGTAAATACGTCCAGTGGGAGCCGAGTTATATATACTACATGGGCGGATGGACAGACAGACGGGAAAAACATGAAAAAACTAGCAGTCGCTTTTCATGATTCCATTAATAAAGCGTCAAAAATGGTTAATTCAATCATTTTAAATTATTACAACACATTTATTACATAAACGTAACAATATACAAGTGCGTATTTAGCTTACCAAATTATCTTTGCAAGGCTTAATTAATAGGAGCCGGGTTGGACCAGTCACCATGCAGACACCCAAGCAGTAGTGGTCATATTCAGTAGATATTTTTCTCTTCTGCACAGCATCCGTACAGGCTCTTGTGCCTCTTCCTCGGCAACGAAGCTGACACACCAGGGTGACCGATTGTTCAGTACAGTCTAGCGCTCAGGTTCAGATGAATCGCCACTTCCTTGAAATGCCTTTATGGCGTAGCATGTTTTGTCTAAAAGAACATTTTCAAAATGAAGAGCATTTAAAAAAAAAATTACTACTACTACTTTACAGTAAACCTTAAAGTCAGGCGCATGCACATACCGTTGAACGGCATGCGCACCAAGATGTGTAAATATACAACGTCTGGTTGCTTGGGGGAAGGGCACCTAAATTTGATAAAATGAACGCTTAAAACGTAAGCCATACAACGCCACTTTTATGGAAGAGTACAAATGGTTTGCGTCTGAATCGCGGTTTATATCCAGGTCACTGTTGATGTTAGGATAATTAATTTTGGTAAAAGAGCCACTCGGAAAACATCCACTGGAAAGCCCTATAAAAAAGTAAATGGCAAGAATAAACTCTATCTTGGGGAGATTGCTTGTGATACTGTTAAATTAATGGAAGTAGCTCTAAAATTTTGCCAGTTTCCACACAATTCAAAACGCATCTTCCATTGTTTTGCTACGGTTTTATACATGCTTATAATTTTATATATTTTCACTGTCTCTGAAGGGGAAGACGACGAGCCACCAGATTCTATAATAGTCCTTTTTTTTTTAAAGAGACTGTCGTGAATTTGTCAGGGAAACGCGAGACCGAGGAATTTCTTTCACAGGAATGATATCCGAAGTTAACATTTAAAATTAACGTATCCTGTTTGGCCAAAGAATGGTGCATTTCCTTAATTGCTCGTTTTGATATAAACACTGGCGCAAAAGTGATCTGAAATGAATGAAACACTGTTCACCTTTTATACTCCCTTTTTCGGAGTTTTGAACCTTTTAGGGCCAAATATAACAATGTGCATCTAAAGCCTACAGAAAGTTATGCGACATAATAGAGGCAATATTTCAGGGATGCACCTTTCCTTGTTCCACCCGCTCGCCACGGTGAGGCACAGGATGTGAGCGGGACCTGAAACAAAAAAAAACCCCAACAAAAAACAAAAAGGCGCATTTCGCGACTGGGCGAAAGCACCGAACACTGTACAAACACTAATAAAGGCAGTATGTAAATAAGAACAAATGTGCAAACGGGCAACTTACCTGCGCTCTTCGTAATCTTGAATTTCATGGTAATATGTCTTCTTGTAGGTACAACGAGGAATTTTAAAATATTATTCTGACCGCAGAAAGCCATTCACTCGATACATAGAAACACACGTACGTCTCTGTTGCATATGACTTGAACATTACAGCCACAGTTCTTTCAGGAAAGGAGAGTGTAATGAACATTACAATACAGCTGTATGTCGTTGACTGACGGATGGAAACGGTGCAACGAAAAGTTATCATTTCAGATCATTTCGGTTAGTCGTCAAAGGAACGAAAGTTCGGCATCTTCGTTCGTTGAAGGCGCAATGTAACTTAAATTTGTCGTCTTGAAATGAAGCTTCTTTGCAAGAGCTTACAGGCGCGGTCCGTCTGTTGGCCATGTGGATTGAATGTACTACTGGTGTTTGTTACCTTCGGTGATTCATTTCATGTGCTAAACTTTTCCCTCCCTCCTTCCCTGATGGCTGGGCTAAAACAACCGCGATTGTTACGTATTTAAATAGCTGTCAATTAAAAAATCCGTCAATTCCAACCAGGGATTTTAAAAACCGCAATAATGTTGATCAAAATGGTGGTAGGAGAAGCACAGCAGGTTCGAAGTATTCAAACAACAAACACGTATTTCCTTTATCGTTGCAGTATAATTCTACTGCCACTAAACCTTGTGGCCAATGACAGACCTACGTACACAGTTCAGTTCCTAATATAAACGTTTATTCGACGTTACTTTTTGAGCATTACGAATGCTCAATTCTGTATTTGTGTCATGTGATTCTACAGCATTAAAAGAACAAAATGTCGATGGCTTCTTGTACTGAAACTGCAAAAACAATGCACCGTGTTCAAAAGACCTCCATTCATTTCAGAAATAAAAAAATAACGTAAATGGAGTCCAATAATCGACGTTCCGCTGAGTTCGCCTTCAAGCTAAGGTAAGCAATTTTCCACGGTAATAAGAAACTTGCCTATGTAATACGGCCTGGTGCCAGGTCAAAGGGATATCCAAAGCTAACGCATTTAGTTTAATATATTCATTTATTCTAACACTACATATTAGGTCAGTTAAACTGTCTTTGGGGTAAACCTTCAACTCCGATTACCACTTTACCGACACATGAAACGTAAATTAAAGACTTGCTTTTGTTTCTCTTCTCCTAACAACGTATAAGAAAGAGAGACGTCCATGACTCACCGTTTGCTGCTGGCACTCGTGCTGGCACCCGAAGTGTGGGACCTACCTTTTGTTGTCCATCGATGTTACCCTTTGCGCGTTCCTCCTCTTGAGTGGTCCTGTTTCCTCTTCGGATGTGTATTGCTGTAATCCCTGGATTGTTGCAACCGTTGACAAAATCACTGCACTTATCATTGCAGCACTATTACCACCACTAGCACTTACAAAGCTGTTGCAGACGCTTTCGTATTAAGATCACACATTATTAGACACAAAAAAAATTCAAAATCGAACACTGAGCTTTCACTGGTCTGCTCGAAAAAACTTATCACTGAAAACACAATTAGTGGCATATGCACTTTTATTCACTGCACAGACACTCCCCAAAATAATAATTTTTATATTCGGTTCACAAACACTCCCGCAAACACGAAGACATTTTTCTAGTAGGTGTACAAACACTCCCAAAAACGAAAGAATTTTTAAGTTCAACGCACAGACACTACCGAAAATTAGACCGAAATTTTTTAGCAACATGAAACTAATCAATTGGCTGCCAGCCTGCCTGTCATGTGTATGTTTATTAAATAAGTTAAATTTTTATTGTGTCCCTGAGCAAAAATATAGAGAAATATCTAGTCATCGGAATTTATTGTGAGAAATTGATTTAATATTAGGACTTCACTAGAGCAAAAAATATGCGCATTTGCTACCCGATGCTTCGAGCATCAGTTCTTTATGTTAAAACATAATTAGTACATGCTATAAGTTACAAGTAGAATAAAGTATGCAGGAATGATTGTAGTGAAGTACGCCAAACCGCAAATAATCAAGAAGCTGCAAATAAATACCAATTTCAATTACAAATAGCAGCAATACTTCTGTCAGTGAAATATTCCAAGGAAAATGTTTTATAGGTCCTAAATCATGATAGTAAATGGGTCACAGAATAAATTACGTATCTAAGAACTTCGTGACATGTGCTCTAATCAGAAAATTGTTGCGACAGGCTGAAGGCATTCCTCGAATGGGCGACACGATGTGCATAAAGAATTACGTAAATAAACCTATTCAAAAAAAGGTCACTTAAAGATCTGACAACATAACACTAAAAAGGAATTGGACTGCCATGATGTAAACTGGACTTAAATCATTCACGATATTGAATGGTTGATATTGTCTTAGTGACTGTGAAGTAATTTGTCAGTGTTTATGACCTACTATGTTTTAATAATAATAATAATAATAATAGACTGCAGACTTTCCATCTTAACCGTTTTTGAGACGACCTTCCGATCGAACTTCTCTCAGTTAAGTAAAAGCATTACTTCTATATGTTTACCTTATGTCTAGCTTTCCTAAGTATCTTCAAAGATCTGAACAGTTGCTCCGTTAGTTAAAGCAAAACGTTAAAGCCCACCCTATAACATGCCATGAAGGCACAGTCCGTATAGCTCAACCCATGTTTAACCTCAGCTTTTTAGAGGGGTGGGTACGTTATTTGTATACATTAATGGTTTCTTGTAAGCCACCTCCTCTTTCACATTCAGCCAACTGTGCTTCGAAATTCCCTTCTAATTTTTTTGTGTTTCTGGATAGCTCAGAAACATGTGTTTATCATCATCTTTGCCTAACATCACGTGCACCTATATACACATTTTTCTAATTGCACCCAATTTGCACACTCCTGCTAACAGACACTCCAACCACTTTCTTTTCTTCCATACATGTTCTCTTACCTCAACTAAAATTCATACCTCTACACATGTTAAAAAAACTCTGTTTGAGAAATTTCATTCTCAAGGACATTGGGGTTTAAAGTGATCTTTAAGAAACGGGTTGTGGCAATGTTACAGGACCAACTTGGTTCACTGTAGGGTGTAATGGCAGATTTTGTAAGGCCAACTTTCGGAAACATTTCATAACTAGTATCAGATGGCTGTCAGCTGTGGACTGGGCCGGGGAATTGGTTTAGCTTTGTGTCGAAATGAGGAATGAAGTTGACCACAGTACGTGAGTCAAGAAGGGTCCGTGCAGTAGCCGCAACAGGTACTCTTGTGGATAAATACACGTCTACTGAGAATATGAGGACACAGCCTTTGGAAATATTCTCCATTAAAATTGCAAAAGACATCAGGAGGCACGACAGCGTCATTTATAGAAGAGGTACTACTGAAGGTCGTGACTGTTGAACAAAAACTTTGTTTTGGGAATTATTACTAAAGAAAACTGGTAAAAATGAGGACTGAGAAGAACTTATACAAAATAAATACTGCCTAATATCTTAATTTATTGTGCAAACTATTACTGAAGAAAAAAAATGAGAAACCCGAGAGTAAATGAGGAAGTGTTATTAACACTGCAATGAAGTTTGGTTTGGAAGGTATCACTGACAAAAAAAAACATGAAGAATACAAGAAACCCTGAAAGCGCCTTGTACAGATATTCCAAAGAAATTAGGAAATGGTTACCGAAGAAAACCACAGAAACTACCAACATAACTGAGAACGCCTTATATAAGAGTGATAACATTCCACGTAAGTTTTAATTTGAATATTCTTAAAGAAGTAAACCAACGACACCAGAAGAGCTAAATCGCCGATAAAGGAGAGATAGTAACACTTCAATAATGCCTTATTTTGGACAGCGTTACTGAGAGACGCCATCAGAAACTCCAAGAGAGCTGAGAATAACTTAACATTTTACTGAACTTCTTTCCTGGGAAACCTTACGAAATACTTCTAAAAGGCACGCGGTCCTGCGAACGTCTTATAGGGAATTCATGGCAGCGAACTTCATTTTGAAACCATATTTTGAGAAACCGCACTGATAGAAGCCATAAACGTATCAAGACAGCAGAGAAAATTTTGTAAGCTGTGTCACTTTTTAGAATTATGAACTTTTACGTTTATCTGCATTCCTAAAAGCGCTGCCAGTTCTTGCTGTGACACGCAAATTCCGGCTCTTTTCCCGAGGCAGGTGTTTCCGCACAGTGGACTCACCTGCAGCCGATCCCAGTAGCCACGCGGCCTGTTAAGTCAGTGGCCACTCGCTTGCTGGGACTGCGGGTTCGAATTCCGCGAGGGGCACGGAGGTCTCTCTATTGTGAGTGATGTGTTGGCAAGCAGTTTCCTGCGTTGGGCTGATAACTCGACCAGAGGGTTCCTACCGACTGCTGTGTATCTGAGTGTGATCGTGACGCCTCGATAAAGGGGAGGCGTTGGCCCACTAGGGATTGTCGCGACATGGAGGGAGGGGCTCGCCTAACAACTACTCACACGCCCCGCAATTACTAGAAGAAGACAATTTTACATTTTATTCATACATCTCTTATTTTTACATATTCGTAACATATAGTGATATTTCGTTTTAGAAGAATTTATATATAAACTTTTATTTTATCTACCATTCCAAGCTGGTAACAGACCGACGGCCAAAATCTGAAAAGCCGTATGGTACAGAAAACTTCCTGCATTCGAAAGTAGAATTTTAACCAGAATAAATAATCAAATGTACTGCAAAACAATTTAAGATGAAACTAAGATCTGTATGTGAAAGTATGATTAGAATTGAAAACAATTACTAGGTAAATATTTAAACTGAATAACTAAACTCATTTAACAATGGATGCACATGAATGTACAGATCTTATTAGTTAGATGTGCCGGCCATGCAGAGAAAAGGAGAGGCCCACAACCTGAACAGAAAATTGTTAGTTTGTTTAGTTTGTTAGTAGAGATACATGAAGATTGGTGATTTGTGCCATTCATATGCATGTTGCCAACGTAGAAATGTCATTTATCTTAGCAACTGTACTTGTCATAAGAGTTTCATTTATTTTAACCAGCTGAGAATCACACGACACTCTTGTGTATATAATATCAACAATCTTCAACGGACTCCAATAGCAGTCAGATATTTAAGTAAAATTTGGTTTTGCTTTGGGATGGTACTATCAGAAATGGTTTGTAAATCAAAATGAACATTTTTGTTTTACTGCGAAGTCCACACTCATAGCCAAAATTTAATATCGTAAAGTCCATATTTACAGCAATGCTGGATGTGTCGTGACGTTTACACCCACGTCTCTCAGAGTAGAATTTTTTTCCCAGTTTAAACAAAATCGTATTAATTCCAAAATCGATCACTTATATATGAATATGAGTACGCCATGATTAATTTAATAAGGTTTTCATTACAAGTAAAAATATTTAAGCTTTCTCAAGACACCATGTATAGATGCAAACTTTTGGACTTTGTATCAGTTGTGTCTGTTGCCAAATTGCAGCGGCGATATACATAAAATTCTTGAGAAAGTTATGAAAAACTGCAGTCTAGACGGTTATTATCTGCCCTGCAGACACGAAAGATTTTTTCACGAAGTAGGCCTATTATCTAATTCGAAGAAGATGAACTTGTGGTTCTACCTTAAATCAAAACGTCAACCTATAAAATGCATTGATTATTGAATAAAACGAGATCCGTCGGTTTGTTTAGCGTAACGAAAGTAAAAAATACAATTTCTGTTAAAACGATTTTATTACCTAGGAAATACCTCCGAAGATCTGACTGTAACCACATGAAGACAAAACCTTTGGAATATCATTGGTCAAATAACATGTCAGAACTGAGAACATATTAGGCACACAGACAAGAGAAATAAAAATTCAGACCACATGAAACTGACACCGTTACTTGTTGCTTGAGACAAACAATAGGAACTATTACAAGCCAAACAACACGGTCAATTTCACTGATTTATTTCAGACATCGTTACTGTATGGGTTATATTGAATACACTGCAAATTGAGCTGATGAGAGTAGCAAATGCAATAAAGAAATTAAGGTTCTCTCTTGTAAGGCCACTAACAGGGCAAATTGACCTAAAACTAGGAGGTATGGTGATAACGAGGAAGTAAGTGGAGTTACGTACATCGAATTATTCGGGCTTACAGGGAGAAGGCTCAAGTGAGCTATTTATGCTAGTATTCCGGCATTAAAGTAGAAGAACTGAGAAACACTGTCCAAGATATCGGTCAGGAGAGCTTCAGAATCAATAAACTTCCAGTACAACGAAATAAAATTTTCGACAAACTAGTCGGATGACGTAATAATTTCAGTGTATTAAGTACACAGACGTAGTGAATCAATGGGACACATAGACTAAAATGTGTTGATGAGACAAACAATAGGCGTTCTACACAAAAAAAAACCCCATAGAATCTAGAATAAGACACTGAAACAATTAGTTGATATGGATTGCAAAATTAGATGCAGATAGTAGGATTCTGTTTTGAAAGGTTACAAACAGTCAAACTGAGCCTAAACTTCAAAACATGGGAGGGCAATGAAGGTGTAATTGAAGTTAGGTTTATCAAGTTCGAAGAGACGAAGGAGCGGGGAATTCTGGTGGTTATTTCATGTTGCTTGTCTTGACATTCACATGGAATGTTGCTTGTCTTGACATTCACATGGAAGGACTAGGAGGAGTGCAAAAAAAATCAATTAAGATGTAATTCAAAATTAAAAAGCTAATATTGCTAGCAAGATACACAGCTGGTGATTTAAACATGAAAATTGTTCACGCTGAATTTCGTTATCACTTTCAAGTTCAAATATTAAGTAACGAAGCATTTGTCACTCTACACATTCACAAAAGCATACTAATATTATCCTATATCCCATCTCGACACAGGTTTTTCTTGGTTTCCCTGTGTCTATAAGCAAATGCTGAGATGGTTCCCAAGATTCCAAGTTGCCACTACATGCTTCTCATGTAACCCTCCCAACTTAAATCTAGCAGTAACCAATTTCATGTTTTGTTTACATGTAAAATAACCACTGCCACCAGGTAACAACCCAATTGCAGTAAATAAATAAATATATATGTAAAGTTGTCCCTGTGCATACCACGAAGGCATATAGGGGGGGCAGAGTACAGCTCCATTTGTACTTAACAACACATACGCTATATTCACCTTCCTTTGTACTGTGTTGACAGAAGAAGCATAATGAATATAACGAAGTGTTAAATCGCGAACTCAACAGCCTATCATATACAGTGTTACTACCACTAGTAGTATCCTCTTTCCCAAATGATATAGCCAATGCCTTTATCTATGTACTAATTCTAACGTATTCACAATAAGGAAAAAAACATAATGTTGAATACCACCTCAGTAATTCGCAACATAATACAGTACCAATACTAAAAGCATCCTATTTCCCACATGTAAAGTTGTCCCTGTCCAGGCCATGAAGGCATACAGGGGGATCGGAGTATATCTCCACAATATTTTTAACCATATATCCACTACATTTATCTTTGTACAGCTAATGTCATATTCACATGAAGCAGAATAAATAAACTAATATGTCGAATAACACCCCACTAATCAGCAACATAATATTTTGCTAATAATAATAGTATCTATTTCCCATACTTAAAATTGTTCCTGTCTATCCATGTAGGTATATAGGGGGAGTGGATTATAGCTCTACTTATTCTTAACCATATATCCACTACATTTATCATTCTATGTACAGCTACTGGTGTATTCACATGAAGCAGAATAAAAAACTAGCATGTCGGAATACTGACTCAGTACTTCGCAACATAATATATTTGTAATACTGGCAGCGTGTTATTTCCTTCATGTAAATTTGTTCCAGTCCATGCCATAAAGGCATAGAGGGTAGCAGACATATTGCTCCACTCACTCTTAACCCTGGCACTAGATGCTATTTCACATATTACATAACCAGCAAATTTGGCTTTGTGTGTGCTGCTTCTGATCTACTTTGTTCCTTGCCAATAAAAATCGCGCTCTGTGGACGGGTATTCTCTCTCATTTGAAAGTCTAAATCTGTGGATATACCATTTTATAAACTATAACTTGTAACAAGCTTGCCATCTTGAAATCAAACTAACTGCTCATCAGTAAATTTTCTGAAAAAATGTCACAACTTTTAAAACTGGAGATTAAGTTTTGCCAACTTAACTGTTGTTTAAGGTCATACGAAGGGGTGTATAAAACAGAAATTGTAATCTAACGTACGGCACTACCCTATACGGAATTATACAAACCATGAACTTAATTAATCTTTACACAACCTGATATTCTGTTAATGTTGCTGTTTTCGAAAGACGTCATGATCAATCTCGGTAATGACAAAAAAATATTTCCCTGCCCGGATTAAATCTGCTGGCCTACTCAATTCAACTCAGCAACACGACAATTACCGCATTTTATTTGTTCCTTTCAAGCAATTTGTAGATACCGGTGGAAATCTCGTAACTTGTGCGTACCGTAATTCAACAAGACGTCCATTACCAGTTCTGAACACGTAGTGTAGCCTGTCGCAGTCACTCGCGGATGAATACATTACATAAGGTATAAAAGCAGATTGATCTTAAAATTAACTTTTCAAACTAATATTTCACGTTTATTTATACCGATAATCATTACTAATAAAAGGCTGAAGTGCAATAAATTTGACTCGAAACATGTAACTTTAAAACTGCAGCTAATTTTCGATGACCTTCACAACGACAAGGAAGCTACATAGTGTTCAATTCTAAACCTCAAAACATTGCCAAAATCATATTTAATGTCTACAAGCTAACAGTGTGTTTGGTTTGTAACGCTTTTTAATATTAATTAATTAATCTGAAGTCATATACAACTGCTAATTGAGTAGAAACTTCAACATACTATGGCGAAACGGAACCTACCCCTATGAAACAAGCTGTGTTGCAAACTTGCAGGCCGGCAGCTATCCAACACACGGCCATCCTTAACGAATGTTACCGAACTTCTGCCCGGGCTGAGGCGGGAATCAGTGTTATGACGTATGTGCCACGCGTATCAATGTCATTGAACTCCAGTGGTGGATTACAAAAATTGGTTGAGTCTGTCAGTCAAAAAATAGAATCCAAAAAATGTGAAAAGTCCAAAAATTTCCTCGACAATCCTTATAATCCGAAACACGTTTTCTCTCTCTTTTTCTCTCTCTCTCTCTCTCTCTCTCTGTCTCTCGATTAAAGGAAAGTCTCAACTGTAATGTATGAGTTAAAATTTTACTGTAACTTATTCCCAGAAGACGCGTCATTGCTTGTTCGACAGGAAGTCAAAACTTTCAGAATATCTGAATTCAGAATATTGAGAATTTTATACATTTGCTTCTTACAGCTTGACGGTTTATAACTTTCGGCTAACAGTTTTAGAGGTCCAAATGACAAATTAAGTGGTAGATTAATACTAGGAGTACATAAGAAATGCTTGCACAATTTTAGCTAAAGAAGCACATACACTTTTCGGGGTATAGTATGAAAACTGTAAAATCGCGACAGCTTAGTCTGGGTAGTGAAAAGGCCACGTGCTGACCGTACCGACTAGCTCTTAGATTTCCGGTTACAATCCGCTCTGGGTCCTACCCCGCATCCAATTGATTGGGTACTGGGGGGTGTCTATCACTTTGCGTAAAGCGTTCGGGACGTGAGGCTGACCACTCACCTCAATCTTAAACCGAGGTCAATAACTGGTTGGGCTAAACCTCCACCGACACATAAGCCTTTACGGCGTGCACAGGGACTACTTTACTTTCAAAACTATTCAACTCATGAATGGGGTGTCACGGTGTCTCGTCCTCAGCCAATTTTTGCCATCACGTGGCTAAAATTATGATAGGCTCTAGCATCATTATTCACGCCCTTTTTTGTGAATTTTTCAGACTAATACTTCTCTGAGGGTACCGCAGTAGGACTAGTACGTATTTTCTGCTTAAGTTTCATCGTACGAATTTAATATCTTTGTGTTGCAGTACGAAGTTTTGTACAAAATTCTGCACCAACAACCCAAACGGAAATTCTGGCCACAGCGTCAAATACAAGTGTATGTTCATGTTGTCCTTTCTAGGTTGTGATAGCTGTCTCCATACTTTAGAGTTGGACTTATACTCTGAGGATGGAAGCAAGGAATTCCTCCGAAACCTTACTATCAATATATATGAACACACGGTGTCACAGACACTCAGAATATCACAGTCTGGACGAATAATCACCGTCGAGTTGGCTGCACTGTATGTGAGACCAAACTTTGCTGACTCGGTTGTTACAGCTCAGAAAGTCAGACGGGTGGTAGGTTGGAATTTTATCATGACCACGTAGACAAAATTTCTGTAGTCCAGTAAGTAATGCACACAGTGCGCTCTTTATAAAACTAATATGATAAGAGCATGAGATTAACCAGTTACTTCTATCGTCGTGCCGAGTCTCAATACAAGCAGAGGGGTCGGGTTAGCTCAGTTCGTTTAGTGGCTACGCTACGATTTGCGCGCTCGGGAAATCTGGGTTCCACTCAAGGCAGGCGAAGAAGTTTATTTTCCACAGCATCCAGACAGCTCTGGGACCCACACAGCATCTTATTCTATGGATTACCGGGTAATCCTTCCCCGGCGGTAAAGTGCCCAAGCGTTGAAGCTACTCCCTCGCCGAGGGCAAGAATCAATGAATCTGTACGTGCATTTCCTCAAACGTCTATTTGGCGTGGTTCTTGTGCATATACTGTATGTTCGAATTAGAACACATTATAAACACTTAACAAAATTTCAAGTTTACATTATGTTTCTGAGATTTTGTTTTACAGAATCAAATTGCTTGTATTACGGCTTTGTTTTTGGTAGCACTGTAACACTTTTTTACGCGCTTGCATTTAATACGCTACATTCTAATTTACAGCAAATCGTAAACCACCGGTGTTGTGGCAAATTTAGACTTTAGTCTACTATCTGCAATTACGTAATATTGTATTCTAATTTAACGCTATCAGATTTATATTTTTATCCTGTCGTCTTAGAACCCCCCCCCCCCCCACATATAACCTTTAATGTAAATTTTTAAAATTTATCAACTGTATTATATAAAAATTATTTTTAGACTTATAAAATAAATAATTATAAAATAAC
>Ga0123354_10010276_pt1 | contig 14415 bp, 9 predicted proteins | sample TergutLab28metaG_2_FD_97872 | JGI IMG/M metagenome (GOLD analysis project Ga0123354, IMG submission 97872) | Labiotermes labralis P4 segment gut microbial communities from Petit-Saut dam, French Guiana - Lab288 P4 | ecosystem: Host-associated > Arthropoda: Insects > Digestive system > Gut ... | reverse complement strand
TAACTTCGTTTCCGCTTCCTTTTGCACAACATTTCTGTCTGCAGGTACTGCCACATCTATCAGTGTGCATGTTTTCTCTTTTTTGTTTTTAATTATTATATCTGGCCTATCTGCTGTAAGGTCTCTTTATCACCATCACCATCATCATCATCATCATCATCATCATCACCTTTATGCAGGGTATTTATACCTATATTCCTGAGACAAACTATGTCCCTAGGGAATACAGTGTTGCAGCTATTCTGTTGTTACTATTCATGGTGCTTATATCCTTAGTTTCAGTGTTGAATCTATTGTATTTTTACATTAGTACTTTCCGAAGTATGTGTGCAGTGCCCAATATGGCTGTTTTCTGTAGTTTCTTGACTTCATGTTTTCCTGGTATGTTGCTCACGTATTTTCTGAATGACTTTGAAATAGTCCCAGTCGCCCCTATTTTTACTGGTATCACCTTTGTTTTTACATTCCACATGCGCTGTATTTCTATTGTAAGTTCTTTATATTTTAAAATCTTCTCGGCTTCCTTTTTAATCACATTTCTGTCTCCTGAGATTGCAAAGTCTATTAACATACACGTTCCCTTTTCATTATCACGTATTATAATGTCTGGTTTGTTGTTGGGGATAGTTCTGTCAGTTTGTACTTGTTAATTCCACAATATGGTTACCTTGCCTCCTACCTTATTATTATTATTATTACTATTATTGTTGTTATTATGTTTGGGGCCATATATTCACACCGGTCGCTGAAATCGCGTGATAGGCAACAAGTGTATGCGAAGTTTCGCTTACAAAAACCGAGTTCACCCAGTTGCACGTTAATGAGACACGCGTCATATCACCAGAACTAGCTGTATACAAGCATCCTGCATTGGTGTTATAAAGCTGTTATGACCACAGTATCTAAATTCAGACTTCACCGTGCCATATTGCACACTTGCACACTTTACTCCCATTCTTCGCCAACTTTTTCTGCGTCTTGATGTAACTTGGATAGTACTAAAAGAGGCTCAGGTAGCAAACCTGCTTCCATCAGTTCTGTCCAAATAAGGAACAAATTCCTGTGACAGGATAATCACTTTAATTCCACACGACTGCTGCATCTCACAGTCCACACAACTCCGCGATACTGCTAGTGAGTTAGTTCCGAAACTGTGTGTCGCCAGCAATGCCTAATTGAACATTGTGACAACCCAGCAACAGAGTTAGATTACAGAATATTCATAAATCACTATTCTTTTGTTAAATACAACGACATGGATGGGAAAAGGAGTTTGACACATTTCTTGAAGAAATATCAATAATGAATGTAGACTGGAACAAGCTGGCTTAGAGTAGGTTCCTGTGAGCACAATACTGGTGCAGAAGTCAAGGTATTGTGACAAACTGAATATTTTCTTCTCAAGAATGAGACATTCCCACCGTACGAAGACCTGCAGCATTTGTGTTGGTCCCTGTGGATTCCTAAATGTTTAAATTTATACTCCATGTCCACAAATGTGTCCAAATGTGTCCAAATTAGGGACCGAAGCACGTAAAATGTTGCAGACCAGCCTTCGTCTTTCAGGAAATTCTATTTTTTCTCGTATCTATGCCCCCTTTTCTTGGTATAGGCTTATTTCTATTACAACAAATAGACCTAATACCTGTTGTAAAAAACATGAATAATTAACTGTTGATACTTGGGGGGAGGAAGCTTCGTTCACATAAGGGCCAGTTCTTCAAGGCCAGATATCGCGCATAATTGCGGTCAACGATTCGTGTTGCGTTCCTTGTACCGAGAGCACCGTGCCTGTCGCAGTAGCGACACATTTTATGGGCCCAGGCTTCGAGACCACAGCAAACTGGAGTCACTTGTCGAAAGCTATTTGCACATCGTAAATAGGTGCACGTGTTACCATACAATATTGTGTTACGTCATGATCTTAACGTTATGTTATCCGTAACGTTTTGATCTGCCATTGTAATCTGCATTTCTATGATTATAGGCATAAGGCCTAAGCTGTTCCTACTTTTTGCACGGCATCAATTGATGACATGTTCAGTTATATCTATAAACCTTAAATTAGTTAAGATTTAATTTTTGATTTTACGCCGTACTGACTGGTAAAGAATCACGGACGTTCTGAAGGAGGGGCTGCCTACTTCTTGTGGGGCTATCAATCCAAGAAAAATTGGGCTCTGAAGTAGAAGGCAATACAGTTGTCCGTACCGCCGATAAATGTTGACCAGTGAACGAGATATAACAGCAGACATATGTAAATCTTCGTCATCACAGCTGTGATAAGGTCAGATCTCACAAGTTTAAGTCAATGTCTGGAGAGTCAAACGTAGCAAATATTGAACAACTTTATTTTATGTACATAAGTTTATTGTTTTAATTTTCTACGTCCCTCCAGAAAGATGTACTAAATATTTAGAATAAATAAAGAATATATTCTTGGTTGCAATTATATCTTCTCTCTTATATATATTACATGCTACTCGTACACTCGGGGAATATGTGTTTCCACTCAGCGGACAATTTTCATCTTCTTTTCCCTAATTACATCATTCGGTAGTCTGTCTTGCAACAGGTCCATAGGCTCTTCTAAGCGAGTTCTCAAGACAGTGCGATTAGTGTACCTTCTTGCAAATTGCAGTATCTTGTCTTTTCCTTAAGGTAGTCCAGTATTTGGCTGGGTCTTCTTCTTCTTTTCTTCTTCTTCTTCTTCTTTGTCCTCTCGTTGCTTCTATTTCCTTCAAGGAAAGATGCAAGGAACGGGAAGACGAGAAAGAAGGCATAAGCAGCTGTAAATTAGGAACGTAAATATAACTCTAATTTACAAAAACTAATTGTGTTATATTTGTGTAAACCCTTAGTTTTTTCTCCTGCGTAAGGAAAACATATTTTAGGGTGCTCGAAACCGAAGCGTTGAGAAGAATATTTGGAGTTAAATGGGAGAGAAAACTATAAATAGATGGAGAAAACAGCATAGATCGAACTTCATAATTCATACATTTTGCATGAGAGAGAACTAATCATGGAGGCTGAAATACGGGAAAGCGTAAATGCATGAAGAAATAATGGCCGCAGATCGGGAAAGGGAAGGTTTATATAAGAGACCGGAGCGCAGGTGGATAACTAACACTGAAACATATCTTAACGGTAGAACAGAGGGAGGATGTGGGCTGGATTATTTTTTGCGTCTTTTTGAAGGAAATGTATTACATTATGCCTGGCTACTGGTCCATAGATATAACTACGTAGGCAGATGACTAAACAAAACGTATCTTTTTGCCATGAAATGAAGTAAAGTAAAAACAATATCTTATTATTAAAGACAATGAGAAGCTTAGAGAAAAATTACAACAGTGTATCATAAACGGAGGAAGTTATATGGCTGAAGGGAAAGGAAGCAATTAAAAGCGAAAATAGTAAGAAAACCATATAGCAATGAAGGACATGGTAAAGAGCGCAAGGATTGTTCTTTGGTAAGCAAAAGGAAAGCTTGGGAGTTTACAGCAACAGGAAATTAAATTGCAAACTTTTATGGCTCTAAATTTTATTGGGATTATTTATTTCAAGACAAAAAAGAAAACATCCTGAAGAACCCAATATACCCTTAGAATGGTGTCACGATAGTATCAAGAAATGTAAACCGGACAATGTTTCTATACCAATCTGGCAGCGTTATGTTGGTAGGAGCAGAATGATAGGCCTATATGAAAGTTGCCCTCTTTTGGAATGTGAGGTCTTGTCGAATTCTGTCATACCAAACAGTGTCACAGCACGTAAGACAACAACTTTCATAGACATATAATTTATTATAAATGGAAATAACTGGCGCAACTCTAATCGTACTGAAGAGATAAAGCTGCGGAAAGTCAGAAAATATTCCCATTTGTGTTCCCTTACTTATTTATCACAAAGAAATTAATTTAAAATAAAAATTATAGGTACATAAACTCCTCTAGTCAGTGCTGTGTTTCTTTAACATCTAAAGAATGAGTCTGCTTTATATCAAATCTCCACAAATGTTGATTCGATCTTCAAGTTCAGTAGACGTTACAGTCTACTGAACCGCTAAGTATCAAAACAAATTTTGTTTAACCAATTTAAATATATTGGCTACTGCAAAAACCTAATTTAGTCCAAACCAGGAGAATTTCGACCTGAAAATTTCGGACCGACGGACAAGCACAATCCCAACGTTTGTGTTCATTCACTGAACCTTGTACAAAAAACTCGCACATAAGTATGATCGTATGGAGCAAAGTGTTATATAAGGTACCTTCGTATAATGTCCAGACAGTAATGCGCCAACACTCATCTTCCCATTTAACAGGGGCCATAATTTAAAAGGAAGAAGAGCAAAGTTAAAAACTGTGTTGAGCTGATTCTCTCAATTCCAAATAGTAGAATTTTGACGCAATCTCTCATACACACTAGTATATCATGGCGTTTGGGAGCTAGGACACTTCTGACTTTAAACTTTTAGAGCCTTGCGGTGACTTTACGTACCACAAGGTTTAACATTAAAAAATTCTACACTGTGCTGTCACATTGCTCTTAAGTATTTTGTACGGATAACAGATGAAACAGCGACTTCTGCCTTGTACAGCATTAAAGGACTGGTTTTTGTATAACGAAGGTGGAGAGTGTTTACTGGGCGGTATGAAGTGAGTTCTTATAGCAAACAGGTGTCTTGTTTAAAGGGCTAATTGAATTCGTGCTATGTACGTGACAAGTTTTTAAATATGAAAAAAATTCCGTACAATTCTTCGGAATGAAAGAAACATTTCCAAATAGGCAACTGGATTCCCCAAATTAATTAATAACTGTCACTGATTTGTGCTTTACTAAGTACGTAAATTATGTAACGAAGGGTGATGTATTCTCGCTATGTGTCGATGCGATGTAATGAGCTGCATGTTCCAATAATGAAGGCAACTGGATCGTACATTTTAGTAGAGCAGACGAAACATGACAATTATGTGACCTGTATACTATTTTTACATAAAAAGTCAATCTGAAAATTATTTGACTGTTTCACTTGTACAATTATCCATTTTCTGCCTATATTTGGACACAGTTAATAAAATCCAATATAGTAACTGCTTCACCGAGTTCCGAACACCACAGAAATATAGCAGGATAACAAGGTCCCACACATACAGAAAGTAAGAAACTGTGCAACATTACAAAATATTTAATTAGAAACACGACAAGCCAGTATGTGACAGGTAATCAAATTAAGGTTTATTGCACTGTGCCGCTGAAGATTAACTTGTGTTATGACGTCACATATTTCCATTCCGGACCTTTTGGTGGTTAATACTATAGAGGCGTGTCTTGTAATCATGACGTACATTCGTCTGTATATATCGGGGTATATCAAGGCTGAATTTCATAGTCTGTGGTTATGGGAATCGTAACGGTACACAAGAATCCACTTCCAAAGTGCATTTAGAAAGTGCCTGATACACAAATTTTATCATAATAATGGCATCAATAGTAAGCTGAAAATTGTCACAGGATATGAGGCCATAGGTGAACCGTGTATAATTGCACGTTGCGAAGGATGGGAAATATTACTGACTGGAATCGAGCAGGAACGGTAAATTGGCGACGCACCGCAACCGCACAGCTGTTGGCGTCGCAGCACCATTAAAACGTCATGTTAAGAATTAACTTTTCTTGTTCCGAAAAGCACGACCATGTATCTGGGACTTTGGTTTGCTCTGTACAGGGGGCCAAGTGCCCCCACCTCATCATCTCTTGCTGACATTCCAAGTATTTTTTTCCAAGACTAACTTTTCACTTGGACTTTACGGTTAAAAGAGCGATGGAATACTAATTACGGTTTGGAAAGGTTTTCTACAATATTGCAGTCAATTTATAAAATGTGATAAGCTTCAAGGATTTGCAAATTCAGTAACAAATCTTAGGTTATCAAGTGGGAGGTCAGGATATAAACACACCGAGATATAAGTAACGTAAGTGAAAGCAGACACTTGAAGAATAAATCAGTAAGCATAAAACATTTAGGAATTCTCAAACAAAAATATATTAAAAACAAAATAGCTTTTCTTCAAAATATTGCCGACAGAATATAATTATCAAAAGATAATTTAAATAACGCAAACTGTGATATATCCCTATAATCTAAAAACAGTGTTTGTTTACACTTCCTAAGCGTAGCGCAAAATTATCAGAAATAAGCAAATTCATCTCCTGCAGAACCCACAGACTCCACATTTAACTTCTTGGCCTATTCGGCCTTGAATTTTAACAAAGTTTTAAAAAACTTTAAGAAAAGATTTTAATTCTAATCTTGTCTCATTTGTTTTAGCATTGGCTTATTTACATATTACAATTTTATTGTATCATTTATTTTGTAATATGGGATCCCACAAGTATTGAGACTCACACGTTGTAACATGAGCTGCATTGCCTATAAATTTAAAGTCTGTATACTCCCGATGATGGATCGAGTGATACGAAGCACGTAGGGCGGTTCAGATAGAGTAGAGCTGTGCTGACCGATGATTTGTTGTAGTGGGTAAATGAAAACGATATTTATGCAAAACCTAACAGGAAATTAAATTTGGTGACTCTCGTTTCAATTCAACATGATCACTAATGACATACACATAAAAATCAATACAGCAACAATTTTATGTGGAGCTTTTTATGGATGGGAATTCGGCCTGTCTCAGGAGGACATATTCGTGCACAGTAAAGGAGAGAAGATGTGGCCATGATAAAAAGTGGCTGTTGAAAACACATGACGAGGATCTTTATAATTTACAGTCTTTTTCTGTGGTAATTAACTCGCGTCCAGATCACTCGTGGTCCGACTTGTGTGTCTCCGTAAATGTGGACGGCTTCAGGAGGCGAAGTCCAAGAAACTGGATCCTTTAGAGCCTCGGGACAGAATGTCTTGGTACAGAGGAAGTGTTTTCTAAAAGATCCAAGGTAAGACCCACAGCTATTGGAATATTTCAAGCCAATGAACCAGTGGCCTGTAAACACTTCGTACAGGATCGGCCCGAGATATCTGGGAGCCCCGGACAGCCGAATAATTCGTCGCCACTTCAATCCAATATTCTTTAAACTTTTTAGGACTGGGACAGTTTTAGCGAATATTGAGGGCGTGTGCCCAATTTGCTGATCGTTGTCGGAGAAATTCTTTCGCGTATTGTAACATGAGTTTACTGGCACCATTTTTCCGAATATTCCAGTGATGTGTTAGCGCCCTTATAGGCTGGCGTCCTGGGAGGCTGTCCGGCTGGTTCGCCCGTTAGTCTTGGCTCTGACTTCGTAACACCAGGTCGAAGTATTACGAGGAAGAACAGGACCATGAGGATATTATAGAAGCACATTCAGGATTTTGAAAATAATAAAAATTAAACTGACATGACGTGGTACGTGGAAATTAGAAAGTGATACAAATTTTTATGTTACTGTATAGTAACCTAGATTTGAAGGAAAAGACTGTTAGTGGGTAAGAAGATGATATGAAATGTGTGTAAAAGAAATCAGGGTGTGAAGGTACGCGTGTGATTAAACTCTCTCGTGAATTGGTCCAACAGCCGTCTGGGTTAGATATAAGAAACAGGCGATTAACTGGTAACGTCTAAATTGAGGCCACGAAACAGGGAGGTATTTAAATATGTATACGTTTGCTGTGTAAGCTGTCAGTTATACAGCTAGCAGGTTTGAGGTTCTCCCAGGGGTACATATGAAGAATTGTCTTCTGACACATGACGCCGTGTAGTCTGGTGCAGATTTGCCGGATATTTAAAGGCATTAATGTGCATTTGGAATCAGCAGGTAACTCCGCAACGTCTGTAAGTCTACCAGTTCCACGGCTTCACATTCCAGAACACAGACAGTATCTATATTTAGCTAGCTCCGTAGCCAGAAATGGCTCTGTAGATGGAAAAATCGATTGTCCGATCTCCATGGAGCCAACCGTCCCTGGACTCAAGCTGATAGAAGCACGAGGAGCACAGAGAAGACAGACACGTGTTTCCGGAGGTTCACCGTGGTCAGGTGCAACGATGCGGGTACTCAGTTGCAGCGGGTCATGAACTATTTCACAGGATATCCTGCACACAAATGTTCAGCGACTCTATAGATACCCGACACAAGATATGCGAGTCACGTTTCAAGGTCTTGAAAGCGAACGACATGTTGCGTTTCAAGACGGCTACAGTTTAACTTTGGTCGTCAACGAAGAAAAATATAAATTAGAGCATAAGGCAGGAGCAGTGCCGAGAAAAACATCTTTTGATAAGAGGCCTCACCTTATTTTGGTAGTCCAAATGTACCATGCATGTAAGAACAGGTTCCCAGACGTACTGAACAGTACACTGCCAGCGATGATGAAGCAATTCGCTGTGCGTTACACATATTGCATAATGTGTTGAACAGTATTAGAAAGTTCTATAAAATTCTTATTTTTATAAATCTGCATACCTGACTTCATCAAAAGGTCGTCAGTTCAGGAAGAGTTAAATGGACTGGGTATGTGTCACATATGAAAGGTAAGTGGCAGTCAGACGTCTTAGTAGATAACATAAGGGATTAGACTGTTGAAGGGTGTCTTGTGAGCCCCATCGTGAACCTTTGAATTCCATAAAGGTCTGGGACCAACTGGGTCACTATCATTTTCTCAGGAAGCTCTAATTCTAGGATTTATCTGAGAAGACATACGTCGTTGAATTCATCTGTTTATTTCACTGTATAAAACATTAGCCGCTGTTTAGGCCAGGAAAAATAGGGATGGTGAGAAGTAGGCACTAAAATGGACTTTCGAGAAAAAATATGATAATATGGTACGCATAGACCAATATGCAGTTAACAGAGTATTATTAACCCTTTAAGGGCGATAAGTAATAAAGGTCAAATTCGTACCGCGCAGTAAACATCTTCCATATCGTTTAAAAAGAACAAACCATTTAATGTTGTACAGGGAAATGGTCGCTATGTGTTCTGAGGTATACAAAAAACAAATAAATATAATATGTGAGCAGAATACAGAATTTCTGAGTCATACAGTTGATGGCACATAGGGTAATTAATGGGTTTTAAAATATTAATTTTAATAAGCACTGAGTGTGAAATTTGGTTCCAATTAAGTGACAGAGAGAAATATTTGGAAGTAGGATTCACAACTTTGGTTCGAATTTGGGGAAATGAGAAGTAGAATTACTATGCATATTAAGGTGACAAAGTGAAATTATCTGTCAGATCCTACTGTCAATCAGACAGTCAAGTCTGGCTAAAAAATTAATTCTTACTGCATGTCCCCGACATTCCATTATTTTGCACACCGCACTTTACCCACTGCGGCGGTGGAATCCTCTCTGAAATCATTTCCACAATACCTCGATATTAAACAGGCGAGGTTTACACCATAAACTCCCTAAGATATATATATATATATATATATATATATATATGATTTTATAACCAGCACGAAATAAAATGTTTTTTACTAAATCTGTTGTCTCATGAAAGGCGACAAAAAATTCTAACACCCGCCATACACATTGTTATTCCCTCACACACGTGTACTGTGCATGGGCTTACCACCTATTTAGATTATGAAGCTTGAAATAATTACTTCATTGAAAGGAATATGAAGTTTTATTCACTGTTTGAACATATACTCGGACGACGCATGGCAACACGCTTTCACTTCTGCTAGCATTCTCTTTAGTAATCCTTATACTTCAAACGTAAAACTACGTATGAAAAAGGCTGATTACAAAAGTCTTAAAAACTGCGAGGCGATGCAAGTTTTCACTCTGATTTACGGTTACTACACCAGAAAAAAATCTTAATTTACCATACCCTCTGGACCTGTAATATATATCTGCCCTGTTAGTACGCTGCTGAAAGCCTTACGAGTGTGTGAACTTTAAATAAGAATGCTTTCTTTCCCATCCTGATTACAGAAACTAACTTGTTTGAATCCATTTCTGATATGATCCTATTGAGTGCAGAAGCAGTTGGACTGCTACAACATGACTGGTCGAGTATCGGGGTAAAATTTGTACTGTAAAATTAGCGTGGGACTTCGAATGATACGTTGAGCACAGCCTTATTAAGGGACTACATTATACTGTGAAAACTACAATTAATTATAGACGTCGGAGTTTAGGTGGCTAACAAACTGACAGCGACTGTATAAATCATGAGGCAGGGATTCGTGGTGGTCGGACCACCTAATTACAAGGACACCCACATTGCTACTGGAAGTCACTCCTTAATTACAGGAGGCTCGGTGGATCTATTTGTCAGCCCGTTTGGAAGTAACTATTGTTAACTTTGGTTCGAGGAAAGATAACTTGGCGGTCCCTAACTCCAGGCATAAGGAATCAACGCGCAGCCTCATGGCAATATGCCGGATCGTACAGATAACACGAACTGTCTCCATCCAACAGAACTCAGCAAATGCAACTTAGTTCAAAACAGCGCAGTATAGCCGGCACGGAACAGTGTTTCCACAGCAGAGTGACTTACAGTTTCACAAGATCCTCATTTTATGTGGATCAAGTAAGCACACAATAGGATTGGTCGTGTAAATCAGTCTTTATATTTCATCTGAACAGTATAAAGGGATGCATTTCTAAAATCACTGCGTCTCCGTCAAAAGCTGGTTAACCTTTTGGCGCCGGAATTATTTTTTACATTATAGCACATCCTGTATATAAAATGTGAATAATACAGGGAACAAAATACGTTAGAATTGTGAAACAAACTGCATTTTGAAGAGAAGAAAACGGAGGGTATATACCATGTTTAAAATATTCGGTACCTATATTTGTTGAATAAATATATAAAATGCAAATTTAGAGGTTAGCGGAGCGGCACGACCACTATAGTTGACATTAGGCGTGTAAAGGTTAAAGTTTTCTGGGTAAGGAATTACGTTTATTGTGCCAATCGTACCGAACACAACATGGCAGTGAATGCAGAAAGTGTAAAATTTATGGTACTGTATGTAGTACCATTACTTTGTAATGCAGAGTCCAAGTGTTGTAATGGATTTTGGTGTTGGTTTGAATAAAAGACAGGTTGCGTACGTGCAACTTAATATCGATGCGTCTTCGCGCAGCCATTGTTGCAGTGTAGAAGAAATAAGTATTATATATTCTGAGTGTGTGTTTGCAACTTTAGGTATCCAGCATGCAATGCGATTGGGTATTGTCATCTCTGTCCTACGCGGCACTACAGTGTTTCTCCACATTATCTCATAAACGGAATGATTTTCGAAACAAAAATTTGTTGAACATAAAATGTGAGTGTTGATTTTCTCTACAAATTTTGTGTCAAACATCTATCATTCTAAGAAGAAGTGATGATGATCAAAAATGTATACAGGTCTTCATGTGCAGTACACATTATTTGTGTCAGATTTTAATGAAACTTGAATTTTTTGGCCGGTTTTCGAAAATATTCAAATGTGAACTTTCATGAAAATACGTCCAGTGGGATTTGAGTTGTTCCTTGAGAGACAGACGCACGGAAGGATGGACAGAAGGACCGACAGACATGACGATGCTAATAGTCGGTTTTCTCAATTCTGCGAACGCGTCTAAAAATGGCTAACGTGCATTTTCGATGATTTTGTTTCATGCCGTATTTTGTCACCCACAATTTTGTGTGCGTATCTTGCTCCTCTCTCACGAAACAGATAAGATCCCACTGTATGATCTAATATTCTTCGAAAGTTACTATCAATTGTGACTGATGCCGTACAGTTTGGTAGCTGATTACCAAGGTTTCTGAGGATCCTCCTGTTTCCATCTACAAAGCAAAACAATTTCATAGCATTTTCATTCCGCTACCATAACAAATAGGCCTAGGAATATCGAAGCCTGCTAACTAAATAAACATGGCAGAATATGTGTTCCCAAGAATGACTGAGGCTGCATATCAGTTACCAGATAGAAACAACTGACCCATTCCCCATTCTGCTCTTCCCACAGTGCTGGATGCCTGCAGGACGTTGTTCCTCCCTCCCCTCTGTCGGAACCCAACTAAACGATTTCCAATAAAATTCAATTAGTAAATCTAATTGCCAGCCATGATTTGTGTGTAGAAAAAAGTTCCGAAATTGTCTCTTTTTTAGACAGAAAGAGAGATAATGTTCATGCCGCATCAAAATTAATTCCACAACTCATGACAGGCAGATATGAATTAACACGAGCGTGACATTTTGAAACAGAGGTCCAGTGCAAGCGGCCGTGTTACAACGGAGCAATATCCATAAAACGCATGGGAATTGAGCAATTTGATACGCTCGGTAAGCACACAGGCAAAAGGCTGGTTCTTGTGCCAGTGTTACGTATGTGGGCGGTAGAAGACGTACTCCGTAGAACCAAAAGAAAGCCAGCAAATCAACCTGTTGTGGTTGAGTCTTTGCACTATTACACAAATACATCGAGTAGGACAAAACGCAGTCTGATTTTCAGGGAAATGGAACATATCACTCAGTCTAATTGTTGTGAAATAATAAGCAAAGTGGCTGTCCTGTAATATAGTCAGAAGAGGCAAATGTAAAATCACTAAATTGGAAAAGATATTGTGGCGCAAACCTCAGTAGGCGCAGTCGTGGGCGAACAGAAAGTCTCTGTAAACTCTGTTTCGTCTCTGTTGTTAAGACGTTTTGGGATTTACTCACATACAATACTTACCGTACAATTGCCTTATAACAGAATTCCAATGGACCAAAGTCGTCTACGGATTCAGATATTTTTCTGTTTTACCGCGGCGCGACAACCTTTATTTGGCCAAGGCATCCTCATTATCGCAGCTTCACGATCACACTCAGACACATCACACTCAGTAGGACTCCTCTGGACGAGTGATCAGCCCGAAGCACAGACCTCTACCTGACAAAACACAACACTCACAGGAGACAGACTTCCATGCCCCTGGCGGGATTCGAACCCGCAATTCCAGCAAACGAGAGGCCGCATACCTATGCCTTCGATCGCGCGGCCACTGGGACCGGCTCCAAACATGTTCAGTTGAATTAAATAAGCAACATCTTACGTCGTGGGAGAGCCTAACCTATGTACTGACGATCTACGGGGCCTACTTAGACTAACACCAAAATGACGCTTCGTTTGTTTTCCACCGCGTACAGCGGACAGTTGAAGTCGTCCTGACAATATTGCAGATACGCATACAAATACCATGCGAAATGGTAATAAGGATGAAGGAGAGCGAACCCACATACTTAGGTAACAGTTGAGTGTTTTCTAAAGGATGGACTGGAGGAAATGTTTTTGCACTAAGTAAACATTCCGTTGGATGAGTGCCAAATTGCAGATTTTTAAAATCAGTTTTACTAGTTCTTAACAAAGTTTCGAGTGATGAAATTCTGTTGAAAAGGCCAGCGTAAAACCTAACATCGACGATGATGATATGAATGGCGTTGAAACAATAAGGTAAAATTCTATCCTTCAGAGATATTACGCCCTTTGCAACGGTAAATGGTTACAGACATTTCGGAGGAGCGTACTGCCCCCGTCTTCGGGATAAGTAGAAGATGATTCAGTGTACTTGACATCAAAGGAGACTAAAATGATCACCAAAACTAAAGTGAAGTCCTCAAATCTGGCCAACAACATTTTGTGGAATTTCAACACAACACATGTGTCCTCTATTGATATATCAAATCATTCCACTTATGTGCCCACATATTGCTAGTTCCTGTTGTTTGACGAATGTGTTTTGTCATTTGTTATGATAATATATTTCACAGTCATCTGCATACAGAGCTTTGTTACAGGACATATTACAATGAAGGAGAGATATGAAAATTGCTTAATATGGATCTTGATTCCGAGTGTCGCAGGAGAAATGATATTAATTAGTAACGGACCATTCAGAGAAACTCATTTATGGCCTCATGCCTGCACTATGTATTGTTCACCGACACGTAGGGTAAGCAGCTGAATACAAAAACTTAATTTGCGTTTCTTAATGAAAAATCGCTACACTGGGACAACCAGAAAGTAAGCTGATTGTTATCAGCTGATACTAATGACCACAGACAATGTCCATTATCAACCAAATTCACATCAATTTTTAATGTGGGGCAGCTGGAACACAATTGATTCTTTTCCCTTCATTATTGATTGTTAAAACAGAGCTGTCGTTGTAAATGACCGACATCCTATAAAATGAAATAAGCTACCAAGTATGTAAAACCAACATTTTTATTTATTTTTGGAAATCATGACAAATTATCGCCTGATTTATTCGTAACTGCCAGAAGTAACTTAAACGTAAGATCCACAGCAAACAGACTGTATACAATAAACTATTACGTAACATGCTTAAAGCCATGCAATATATATTTTTATAAAAATGAAATGTAATTATAGGTTGAAGAAATCCAACGGG
>Ga0123354_10010275_pt1 | contig 14415 bp, 10 predicted proteins | sample TergutLab28metaG_2_FD_97872 | JGI IMG/M metagenome (GOLD analysis project Ga0123354, IMG submission 97872) | Labiotermes labralis P4 segment gut microbial communities from Petit-Saut dam, French Guiana - Lab288 P4 | ecosystem: Host-associated > Arthropoda: Insects > Digestive system > Gut ... | reverse complement strand
TGTGGTGTGTGTGTGTGTGCGTGTGGGTGTGTTTGTGTGGTGTGTGTGGGTGTGTGGGTGTGTGTGTGTGGTGTTTGTGTGTGTGTGTGTGGTGTGTGTGTGTAGGCTACCGATGAATTAAATTCAAATTTATACACTTTGTTCCTTTATTAAATTCATAGGTATCAAAACGCACGATTCAACGATAAAAAAATACTTTCTGATTTATTTATTTATTTGTATCTGGGGTGCAAAGTCTAATCTTGTCTATTTCAGCAAATAAGAATAGTATTCTAACAAACAACACACAGCCGTCACTTCCCTACAGAAATGGTAACCTTAGGTTTTCGGTGACCAGACTATACACCACCTCACTGGCATCGCTGTCTTAAGGTCCCTGTAAACTCTCAGGTAAACTGAGCGATTTTCTGTGTGAAATCGTACCTGACGGGAAAACTGAGTAAACTGCGCAGTTTTGACAGGCAGTACCGCTGGCCTCAGAGTTCTCCTTTCCAGTCGTCTTTCACACAGAGAACTGCGCAGTTCACTCAGGGAATCCCACGTTTCCTCAGTTTACCTGCCCACACCACGATGGCATCATCTCAAGACACATCCGTTTCCAGCAATTCATTCGGCAGATGAACATCGCATGATATATTCCTTTTCAAATACCACTTCTTACTGCACATTTTACGCTTTCTTTCCTTCTTTTCGGATAACATTATGGCCGATGTGGCTAGCAAACAGCAAACGACAGCCTTGTTTTTATCCACCACAGTCACACGCACAAGAAGACACACAGAACTGACAAAAATCTGACAAACTTGTTGGGAAACCTGTGCTGTGTCAGAGAATATTCAGTTCAGTTTTTCGTGCAGTTTTTTTACACAGATATACTGAACATTTTATCTTAGGGTTTCAGGGGCCCTTTAGAGTGTATGGGGCCCTATAGAGTATATGGTGCCCTTTAGGGTGTATGGCGCCCTTTAAAAAGTGCTACCAAACTGTTCTGTGTTACTTGCCACATTTCATAGCCCGCGTGGCACAAATCAACAGCAATGAAAGAACAAAAATATTAGTTTTACCAGGAATAAGCTTCAGGATTTAACAAGTTCTACGAGCCTCATCTTGAAGATATTAAAAACTGGTAATCAAAACGGTACCAAGGCTTCCTACACATTGAGTTACCGTATGGAATTGGCTGGGGAAGTCAATACAGGTGCAAAACAAAACAAAAAAGTACCTAATTAAACAATGTGGCTGGGAAATGGAAAACTGCGTGTTTGGTGAACATCAGAAAAAAGAAATACGAAACATATATTGTTTGTACCAACAAAGGCACATACATGTATATTAAATTTTAAAATAAATTACAAACGCTCCTACATACATATACTACGTACATATACATATACATATATATATACATATATACACATATACACACACATAAACACATACGTATATATATATATATATATATACACATGCGTACATATACACATGTTTATATATTCATACAAACATACACATATATGTACATACACACAAACATATATATATATATACATAAATACATACATACATACACACACACATACATACGTATATGTATACGTACATACATATGTAGTACATAATTAATACCTAAAATACATACATACACATACATACATACATACATACATACATACATACATACATACACACATACATACACATACATACATACATATACATACATACATACACACATACATATATATACATACGTACATACACACACATACATACATACCTACGTACACATGCAAACGTACACACATACATACATACATAGTACCTACTTAATACATAAAAATACACATATACCTACATACATAGTACCTACTTAATACATAAAAATACACATATACCTACACATTCTGTGTCACATTGCCTCACCCCCTCACCCTAATGAAGAATATAATTTAATTAGAAGTTTATTGCCTTTATTTTGGATATGTCGCCGTGTATTCTGGTAACTCTTTAACAAATTATTGCAAGAGTCGAATGGTTCCAACTTCACGGCGAAATTACAGAACATGCTAGCAATCTAAAATCACAATTGAAATAGGACGTTTCTCCGAAACGTCGGTATACAGTAGGGTGCTTTGGAGATTATAGGAATGCTGAAGTATCAGAAAGCTGCATCAGATGGTTACACGAATGAAAGTTTAATCATGTAGGTGGTAAAAAGGTAAAATGCGCCCTTGTACAGGCACTGAGGCACTGTACAGGCAGTACGGCCCATAAGGGGAGTAGAGGTATAGCTCTATTCTTTCTTGACCACGGCACTAGAAGGGGGTGAGAGGTCAGCGTCACGCCTCGGCCGCACTTTACCCCCGGTCAAGAACCGGTACCCATTGTACAGGAGGCTGGGTGTGCCCCAGGGCCGGTGTGGGCAGGTGCGGAAAATCTCGCCCCCCACCGGGATTCGATTCCAGGACCGTCCAGCCCGTAGCCAGTCGTTATACCGACTACGCTACCCGACCCACATGTAGATGGTAGCATAATACTAAAATGAAACTCGATTTAGTATATTACAACATCCTGTATTGGATTTACTTGATTTAGAATAAGTATTCATTGGTGGGTTTTTGCAATTGTGGCAGCGAAGTTTTGGGCTCCAAATTATTTGGGGAATTTATTAAATGGCTGATCAACCGTCAGCTACGTTAGATAATGTTTCATTTTCCATAATGCATGATATATTCAATCCATACATCTGAATTCTCCTGACATCTGCAATAAACGCTAAGTGCAAAGACTAGAATAACATTCAAATTCCCTTTCCAAAAAGCAACTTTATAAAAGTTTATATTCTGTTGGTTAAATTTACACAAAGTACATATTTTACCGCTGGGAGTGCACATTCGAATGTCAGACTGTTTTTGTGCAGCCAGACAAGAGGCGAAGGCGAATTCTCGAATGTAATACGCTTGTTGTTCTACTTCTGTTAGCCACCGTGCCTGCATTTACATTTTGCAGACAAAAACTAACAGCCGCTGCTTTGATGAACATGGACAGGGCACAGCGCAATAAAAGGGCAGAAGAGAGAGGCCAAGTTAAGGCATTTCTGTTCCAATTACAGAAATAAGGTTTCTGGCATTTGCTGCAAAGTGTAGAAAACATACAAGATGCGGAAAATTTTTGAAATACTATCATCTTTTATTACAATGACTGACTAGGGCTGGACGGTCCGGGATCGAATCCCAGTGGGGACGAAATTTTTCTGTCCGTCCACACCGGCTCTGTGGCCCACCCAGCCTCCTGAACAATGCGTACCGAGTCTTTCCAGGCTCTGCACTCGGATACCACATCACCAACAGCCAATCCCGCTACATAACACCAACACGCCTCAAGTCAGCACAATACAGCCTACACAATAACGCACCAAGTAATCGCAAGCTCCTGAAGATGGATGTATTAACATCCGAAACACGTTGAGCAGTAAATTGACATAATAAAGCAACTGTCATCAAGTTGGTCTACCTTTATTCAAACAATTTAAATCATTTGTAAATTCGCAAATAAAGCACAATTTTACCCCAAATAACATATCTTTTTATATGTAGCATCTCTTTCGTGAGAAGCCCCAAAGTTTGGATGAGTTGAACAGAAGGCAGGAAATAACCAACAGGCATTAAGTCGGAGAACTTCTGCCATTCCATTGACTTTGACAAATGGAAGGGACACTCTCTTTTCGTTATCATTACCGCAATGGAAGTGACAGTGAAGAGCTAAATATGGCAGCAAAACTCCGCCGTATCCCGGGGCTTCGGGCAAGGAAACACAAGAAAGTGATATAAATGACACAAAAAGAATCGTCGGAAAAATTGGTAAAGTTCATAATTTATATAAGAAATCGTATCAGAATATATGGAGCATGTGACAAACGACGTTTTACCAATAAACCAGCAACAGGGTTACAGTCATTACAACAAAAAGCTTTCACACGTCGCCCATTTTCCGGTCAAGACAAGCAGATCAACGCGCTGGAACTCAATTAGGATACGCAGACTTTCGTTAGCTGCAACCATAATTCTATGTATCTTATTATATTAAAATTATCTGTCAACCCAAACTTTATTCTGACATTGTTTATTCCGCACAACGTATCATGTTCATCGCCATAAATACATCATAAATCAGATTATATTAATAATCAAGCACGATATAATGTAGGTAAAGGTAAAGGTAAAGCAGTCCGGTTATAGGCCTGGAGTGGCCCAGAGGGTTCCGGGAAGTTAAGGTTCCCAGATTTCAAGACAATCGGTACATAAAAGTTGTAAATTTGTCAGCCTTATGCAACGGCCGCCTTTACCCCCAGGAAATGCTCCTGGTACTCATTTCTGTTAGAGGCTGAGTCGACCCCAGGGTCTTAGTGCGATCGGAAGGATTTTATGTCCAGGAAGAATTCCAACGACACCAGCTGGGATCGAACCAACGACCTTCCGTTTTGTAGCACAGCGCCTTAACCACTGTGCTACCGCGGTCCCCACATAATATAGGGATGTCCGAAAATTTTGTAACAAATTTTATATCAAAAAATATTATCAATCACTTGTTTTACAATAAACAAAAACTATGTCGTATTATCTTACTTTACATAAACAATAGTTTAATTTTGTTTTAAAATAAATAGTTTTTATGCCACTCGCCGATGATGGCAGTATACATTCGAAATATGTAGCATATAATATCATATGTGCAGATGTTTTGTATGTGCAAGTAGTAGTTGTTTTATTTAGTAAAACAGACAAAAATATTATTTGTATTGTGCGTTACTATTATGCTAAAGTTTCGTGATATCATCAATTTCAAACACAGAATACTAAATTCTAATTTTATAAGTAAGGCAAACGCGTTGTGGTTTACATAATCAATATGTAAAGGTAAATCAGTCCCGTTACAGGCCTGGAGTGGCTCAGAGGTTTCCAGGAAGTTAAGATTCCCAGATTTCATGACAACGGCACTGGATGGTGGTAACGTTGTCAGCCCCACGCACCGGCCGCCTTTACCCCCAGAGTATACTCCTGGTGCTCATTTCTGTTAGAGGCTGAATTGACCCCAGGGCCATAGTAGGATCGGAAGGATTATGTCAATAAAAAATTCCAATGATACCATCTGGAATCGAACCAGCGACCTTCCGATTTGTAGCACAACACCTTAACCACTGTGTCACCGCGGTCACCATATAATTAATATATGTAGTGTAAAATTCCAAACAACACCCAAAGAAATATTATTATGTTTACTACTCAATATATAAAATATCACATCTGAATGTTATCTTAATAATACATTTTATATAGAATATGTAGAATTACCACGAATATTTTAACTGCTATTTGTAATACGAGATCTCGTACCTTTCCAAGCACCAACAACTGTTCATACAAACCACTCTCAAGACTAGCCTCCAGATGGTTCTCTATACGAGCCGAAACATGTAGCTAGAAATACAACTAATACTTCCAACAAGCTGACAGTTGTGTGTGACTGTATAATTTTATAATTTTGCACTACATATATTCGTGTAGGCATCACGAAGTGCTCTAATGAAGTATATAATGAACACACTAATATACTTACCTCAGTAATTAACCAACTTGATGCACAAAATTTGTTTTACAATAAGTTTATTTCATGCCTCTACATGTTTCGGGCACATGTGCTATCATCAGGAGGTCAAAATTGCAACACCTCCTGATGATGAGCACATTAGCTCGAAATATGGAGGCATGAAATAATCTTATTTTGAAACAAAAATTTTGTGAATCAAGTTGGTTAATTACTGAGATAAATATACTGAGATGCACGGTCAGCAAACGTCAAAACACTAATATACGTCAGCACAACAAGTATTGGAGCAATAGGCTACATGTTTCGACCTGTTAACAGGTCGAAACATGTAGCCTATTGCTCCAATAAATATTTGTTGTGCCGACGTATATTAGTGTGTTCATTATATACTTTACACTACATATATTGATTCAATACACTATAAAGTCAGTCTAAATATAAGCTTTATTGCACATCAAATTGTTAAGCAGCTACACGTTTCGATCCTATACCCGGATCATCGTAAGGCGGGAATAAAAACAATAAGTAAAATGTAAAACGTGCGTATTATGTTGTAAAAATGTAAAACGTGCGTATTTTATGTAGAATTACAAATAATATTTTAACTGCTATTTGTAATACGAGATCTCGTAACACTCAAAGCACCAACAACTGTACATACAAACCAGTCTGAAGACTAGCCTGAAGATGGCTCTGTATATGGGCCGAAACATGTAGCTAGAAATACAAGTAATTCTTCTAGTAAATTGTGAGTTGTGTATGGCTATTTAATTTTACAATTTTACAGTACGTATCAAATTCACCATTTTTTGGTATGGAATTCGGTGCTCATGTTAAAGAAATCTGAAGCCCAATGGCAATTGTCTGACAGGAAATTTGTGTTATGTTTTCGTGATCTATTTTCTAACGCACCAGATATGTTACACTAGTAGCAAGACTGAAGAATTAATTTTAAAAAAAACTTTGGAACGAATTTTTTGTGGCCTTATCGAGGTATAAAAGATTTGTGTGTTTCAAGAAATTCTCTAATGAGATAAAACACAACACAAGCCGGATAAAATTTTTAAACATCGCTTTTTCGAATAAATTCCCGCTTCTGCATCGGTGCGATTCCACGTCAACTTGTACTCAACATGTTGTAACAGGTAGGCCCTGAGTCTAACAAATAACATTGTTTACTGACACTACAGATAGAATAATTAAAATAGTAATAAATATGGAACACTGAAGCCAGAATTTTAGGAATTAATCTCAACAAATACAGGGGTGCTTATAAGTCCTTAGCCCGACCAGGAAGGAAACAAGCTAATGTTTCTGTCAGAATGTTGTGAAATTCCTTCGGCGCCTTGCCTTGCAGGAAAAAAAAAACTTGATAAAAGCTCGCGTCTCGATGTTGTTGAAATCGTGAGCGTCTCTGACATGCTTCCGAGATTGTTTCCTTCCTGGTCGGGCTCAGGACTTGAAAGCACCCCGGTAAGTCTGTTCTCTAACATTCAGTTCAATCTCTTTCTCGCACAGGAACGCTCTAGTGGTTTGTCCCTTTAAATCGAAGGCACTGGCAGGGAGTAAGCTGTGACGTCAGAGGCTTCACGGGTCGCGTACTGCTAGTCGCTGCGGTTTCCCGTTACAATATGATTGTGAACACATTTTTTGGCTAATATAGCGTCATATCTTTTGTGTATTTTTTTTACAGATACCAACTTTGAAGCGACAGGTTAGGGAAAATTCCTGCTCGACAGAAATCAAAAACCGTGGAAGGACGGAGTATTTTTTTCGACGAGAAATTTCTGGCTAGTGAGAGGCGTGCGGGCTTCCTTTTGTTACAGTGTAGAATCCACCCGCGTCTTCGAAATATCCTGCCGCCGTTTTCATACCGCTTCTCTCCGACGTCAATAAAAGCTTCATGCACAAATCATAATTATGTAGATGCAGACTAATACTGAATTACACCTCGAAAGTCTGAAGCGCCCAATACACTCCCAGTTCAACCGAGTGATTTTATTGTATGACGTCATACCTGCCGGAAAAACTGAGTAAACTGCGCAGTTTTGACAGGCAATAGCACAGAACTCAGTACTCTTCTTTCCAGTCGTCTTTCACACGCACAACTGCGCAGTTCACTCAGGAAATCCCACAATTTCCTCAGTTTACCTGCCGACACCACGATGGCATCATTTCAAAACACACCCGTTTCTAGCAATTCATTCAGCGGATGAACATCGCATGATATATTCCTTTTCCAGTACCACTTCTTACTGCACATTTTAAGTTTTCTTTTCTTCCTTTCGGATAACATTATGGCCGATGTGGCTAGCAAACAGCAAACGACAGCCTTGTGTTTATCCACAATATTCACACGCACAAGAAGACACACAGAACTGACCCAAAAAAACTGACAAACCTAATGGGAAACCTGTGCCGTGCCAGAGAATATTCAGTTCAGTTTTTCGTACAGCTTTTTTAAACAGTTAAACTGCACAGTTTAACTTACATTTTATGGGGGTCCTTATGAAAACCACGAGCTTCTTCTTTACAGTCGATCTGCTCGGACATGGTTTACATAGTTTTGGGAAATATTATGATTCCGTTGTGCAGAATGTTGCTTCAGTCCGACAATGCTGCACACACCCCCCCCCCAAAACATCCCCTCTCAACATACGTAATTATTTCGTGATGACGTCATCTTCTTCGGCTTCTTAACAAAGTACTCTTCATAGCATTCGGTCGGTTTTCTGTTTGCTGAATCGATAGATTTCGTGCAGTGAATCGTGTGTTGGCAGGCAAGCCACACGTACGGGTTTGGAGTCAAATTTGAAAAACAAGACTCGACAAATTTCCCTGCTTCTTCTGTAATTATTCGTACAATTCATCGACGATCTGAAAGCAGAAAGGAATTACCTATCACAATTTTTCTCATCGGTTACCGATCTGGACTCGCCCCCGGAATGATGGTCGCTCTCCAACGTATCTGTACAAATTACATGTCCCTGCTGTTATTCAATCTCTGCTGTTTCATTGCTTGAGACATCTTTCAACAAGTCAAAAGTTCCCCTCAAAATTGTACCTTATTTGTACCAAAATTTTACACAGAATCACATTCGGTGAAAGAGAGTTCGAAACCCCGCCCACGCACGCTTTCCTTAACCTTTTGGCGCCGGAATTATTTTTTTAATTTTAGCACACCCTGTATATAAAATGTGAATAATACAGGAACCAAATACGTTAGAATTATGAAACAGACTGCATTTTGAAGAGAAAAAAACGGAGAGCATATACCATGTTTAAAATATTCGGTACCTATATTTGTTGAATAAATATATAAAATGCAACTTTAGAGGTCAGCGGTGTGGAACGTCAAGTATAGTTGACGTTAGGCGCCTAAACGTTAAATAATACAAACGTCTCTATGTTACGTGGGCGGCTATAACTTTACATTTACAATATTATCTGTAAAATACTGTCTTGTAAGTGGACCCGGGTAGCTCAGTCGGTATAACGATTGACTACGGGCTGGACGGTCCCGTGATCGAATCCAGGTTGGGGCGAGATTTTCCGCACCTGTCCAGACCGTCCCTGGGGCCCACCCAGCCTCCTGTACAATGGGTACCGAGTCTTTCTCGGGAGTAAAGATCGGCCATGGCCTGACGCTGAACCTTCACCTCCTTCTAGTGCAGTGGTCAAGAAAGAGTAGAGCTATACCTCTACTCCCGCTATGGGCCGTACTTTCTGTACAGACTCAGTGCCTGTACAAGGGTGCGCTTTACCTTTTTTTATCTCTATACGTTATGTTTAATGACGTCAAGACGCAATGCAAAACTATATAATAATCCAAAAGTTATACTAAAGGAGTTACACTTCTCAAGCGGCAATCATATATCATGCAAAGGACGCTGGGAACCCAGTCCGGGAACTTTTTGAACGGACATCGTAATAAACCAGAATTGTCCATACAGGGACTTAGAAAATCCAAGAAGACTTCAGTCCGGATGGTCAGTTTAACAACAGAGATTTTTAGACACGCGTCTTCAGCTTACAGATCAGACATGCCACCCCTCACCACCCACAGCTCTGCCCCACATTTACTACTAATCATTATTTTACGAAGATTAGCTAGGTCTTACTCAGAACCGGGGTGAATACAAATGAAAAAATAAAGAATTCTATAAAAATTCCAGGTGAGGAACATGGTCACATGATAAAATTCAGCTATCCAAATTCATTACGGATGTCAAGCAGACACTCATATTTTATAGATTAGAATCTTTGTGTAGTGCCCCAAAGCTTGGCGATAGGGAGTGGACCTGAATTGATCGCTCTGCTGACACTACATGGGTAGCATTCCTACTGTCAACTTCGGTCCGGTAGGGTTAAGTAGGCGGGAGCTGCCACCAGAATAAGAGGGTCCTGATTCAAACGGGGTAGGTTCAAGGACTGTACGATCCAATCCAAGCGTCAACAATTCTAACTATAGAAAACTGATTTCTATTTTATTAACAACTATATATATATATATATATATGTATGTATAAAGAATTAATGGTACTCTACACTGGTAACACCTTATTTACAAATTTTGGGTTCAAGTACTACGCAGCAGATTTCTCCAAGTTTGGATTGCAAAGAAACTAGCTGTCTCGCCATTATACGGGGTCAGTCTGTCGCTAGAAGCCCCCAACTATTTTCTATGTATGCAGTCGAGCAGCGCGGGTTTCTCATTCGTAAATACCGGCAAACAGGTTCATTTAAAGCATGCCAGACGGCATTTCGAACGGAATTTGGTGAAAGACGTGCACCATCGAAATGTTGCATCCAGAAATTGGTTTGAAAGTTACAGACAATGGGGAAGCCGATCTAACGCCTGCCGACTTCTTTTTTTGGGCCCTATTGAAGGGCAAAGTGTACAAAAACACAACCCGTAAAATCGAACAACTGAAAGACGCTATACGCCAAGAGATTCAAGCCGTCAACTTCGACACTTTGGGAAAAGTATTCCAGAATTTGAAGAAACGCATTCAAGTGTGCTTGGATGTGAAAGGAAAACAGTTTCAGGATCGATTATGAGCAGGTCCTGTTTTGCATCGTTCCCGATATGTGTATATAAATTTTCAAGTCATTATCTCAATAACATAATTTTTATAGACAATAGTTTGAGGCATCTAGCGAGAGACTCACCCTGTATATTCCAACAACTTTCTTTAATTGAGAAAAGTGAGCTTTCAATATAGCTTTTGCCGAAATTGACTCACAGCACTTTAGTTCAGTCAAAGCGACTTACCTTTAATTAACAGCAGATACGCATCGTTAAACAGCATGTCAGCCTCTAATCCGTTACCAGTTCTTCGCCAAATAATATTCTTCTTCAATCTCAAGTATTTAGCGTCGGCAATCAATTGTGCAAAACTTCGCCGATCAAAATTAAATCAGAAAGTGAGTCCATTAGTGAATTAATCTTTGGATTATATAGAGGCGATCTGCTCAAATCACGCATTCTATCCAATGTTAACACAACCTTACATCACCTGACCGGGATTCTATTATCCTACATTGTGACAAACTTTAGACATCTATGAAGGTGGAGTGCCTAAGTCAGGTATTGCTTAAAAATTGAAAAACTTTCTCGTTACTTAGCCAGTTTACAAATACCTTTACAAAGTACAAATTTTTAGACTTAGTTTAGCAGTGTGTGTTATTTTCTGCTATGCACATGTCCCATATTGAAAGTTACGATACAGAAAAATTATGAACACACAAAACTCCACATAAGTATGACATTCATTACATTTGGAAGAAATCGTGTGAATATTTCGTTACAAGATACGTTTTAACGGTGAGGAGTTGTTAGCACCTCGCCCAAACTCCTAGTTGAATGACCACCCCTTGTCGGCTGTACGCGACTCGGCTACCCTCCATTTTAGAGGCCGTTCATCCATCAACAGCCTGAGGACGCGCCATGCCATGGTGACTTGGAAAACCCTAAGAAGGACGATGTAACAGGGAGTCGAGAAAATTACATAATGAGTAGCTTAATGATCTATATTCCTCACCAAATATTTTTCGGACGATTAAATCGAGTATAATGGGATGGGCGTGGCATGTAGCGCGTACGGAGGATAAGAGAGGCGTATACAGGACTTTGGTGGGGAAAACTAGAGGAAAGAGACCAGTGGGGAGACCCAGGCTCAGATGGGAAGATAATAATAATATGGATCTTCAGGAAATTGTATGTGGGCGTATGGAATGGATGGAGCTTGCTCAGGATAAGGACAAGTGGCTGGTATTTGTGAATGCGGCAATGAACCTTCGGTTTCCATAAAATGCGGGGAATTTCTTGACTAGCTGAAAACCGGTTAGCTTCTAAAGAAGGACTATGCTACGTGGATTAAGTAAGTTAAGTAATGAAGTAAGTGATTAAGTAAGTAATTATGTAAGTAATTAATGAATAATGAAGTAAGCAAGTAAGTAATGAAATAAGTAAGTAAGCAAGTAAGTAAGTAATGAAGTAAGAAATGAAGTAAGTAAGTAATGAAGTAAGATATGAAGTAAATAAGTAATGAAGTAATGAAATAGGTAAGTAATGAAGTGTATAAGTAATTATTTAAGTATTAATGAAGTAAGTAATTAAGTAAGTAATGAAGTAAGTAATTAATGAAGTAAGGAAGGAAGGAAGAAATCGTAGTTTCAAATGAAACAAATTGAAACGTTCATTGTAACTGTCATCTGTCTCTCGTGAGAATATCCATATCGCATGCACTTAAGAAATGTGAGTCCTAAATCAAAAGAGGGGAGAAGGATCGAGAGTCGTGGAGCACAATTATTCCCTTTGCTTTTCTTTTTCAAAGAATAGGAGCAGTTCGTGTAGGGAAGCTATAGAATGCAGCCTTGCTCTTTGTCGTTGGAGGCCTTTGACCCATTTTTTCACTTCGACCAGCCAGCACATTCCAACTTCGAACTACTCTTTCCTACTCTGTGAGACCGTCGTGGGGGGTTGGGGGGGGGGAGATAAAACAGTAAAGAATGCGAGTACGTCACTGCTGCTCTTTCGGGATAGAAATGGGTTTCATTCTAAGTATAAAATCGCACACAATTATTACTTTTTTATAACAAAAACTTATGAGCAATCCTGAATGTCAAAAAGTTCCCAATGTTAGCAATGTGCAGAAATTATTGAATTCATTTTCATTTGTAAACTTTGCAAATACAAAACGGTTATGAACCTTCCGAACGGATAAGTTATTCTTTATGTTTCTGCATATGAAATATAGTTCCATTCACATTATGATTTCAGACGATTGCCTTAGTCTATAAAATGGCACCTCTAAGAGTTACGCGGGTTATGAACTTTACCGGAAATAAAATAAAACTTCACGGAGCATTGGTGGGCGGAGTGTTTCTTGAAACTTCTCCTCCTCCTCCTCCTCCTCCTCCTCCTTCACCTCCTTCTCTTCTTCCTCCTCGTCCTTCTCCTCCTCATCCTCCTTCTCCTCCTCCTCCTCTTTCTTCTTCCATTTGGCACTACAGCCCACTGTGAGCTTTGGCATGTCGAAAAATGTCCTTCCATTTTTTCCTATCTGCCAAATCTCTCTCCATCTTCTCACTCCCAGCACTTGAAGATCTCTTTCCTCTTCCTCTTTTCATCTTTTTCTGGGGCTTCCCCTTCTTCGCGTCCCTTCCAGTTCTTGAGTGAAGTTCTTTTTGGGCATCCTATCCTCCTCCATTCTCTTTAGGTGACCTAACCAGCTTATCCTTTGCCCTTTTTTCCATTTTACTATACTTTCTCCTTTGCTCATCTCTTCTGGTTCTCGATTCGTCCGACTTTTCCATTTCCCGTTTTCATATTTAGAACCATATATTTTTCTAAATATTTTTCTTTAAAAAATTAGCAGAGTTCCTTCTTCTTCTTTCTTCGTCAACGTCCTTGCTTCCGCTCTCTTTTTTTGAAACACAAACTGTAATTCATTCGATATAGAAATTCCCCCATATTTTACGGAATTACCGTATTGACAGCAGCTCGCTGCTGGTCATTATCCTGAACCATACACATTCATTCGACATTTATTCACGCCACAGATATTAAAATGACCATTCCATCTACAGTTAAGTCTTCCAAGTAATCTCTGTCTTTTTTTAAGTTTACCTGCACGAAAACTATGCACGATTTTCTCTTTTTTCCTTGCGTGCTACATGATCCGCCCATTTCTTTGGTACAGTACAGGGTTGCTGATAAGGCCTTAGCCCGACCAGGTAGGAAACAAGCTAATGTTTCTGTCAGAATGGCATGAATTTCCTTTGGCACCTTGCCTTGCAGGAAAAAACTTGATGACAGCTCGCGTCTCGATGTTGTTCAAATCGCGCGCGTCCCAGACAAACTTCCGAGCTTGTTTCCTTCCTGGTCGGGCTAAGGACTTATCAGCACCCCGGTGTATTCCATACCAAAATAAATTGGAAGATGTAATATATTTACATTTTTCCAACAATGTAATCTGTAATCCCTAATAAAATAAATAGGAAGAGATAATGTATGTACATTTATCCAACAATGTATTCTATAATCCGTAATAAAATAAATAGGAAGAGATAATGTATGTACATTTATCCAACAATGTAATCTATAATCCGTAATAAAATAAATCGGAAGAGATAATGTATATAATGATAGCAGTTCTTCTGGGTATTTCCCCGGAGTCTGGGCAGGAAATGTGAGTGGGGGAGTATATAGGTCTACTTTTCGCTGGTGGTATTCAGTCGCCGCTGTCTTTCTTTGAGGAGGTGTATCAGAGGCTTCCATGATCTACTCCCCCACTCACACTT
>Ga0123354_10010274_pt1 | contig 14416 bp, 7 predicted proteins | sample TergutLab28metaG_2_FD_97872 | JGI IMG/M metagenome (GOLD analysis project Ga0123354, IMG submission 97872) | Labiotermes labralis P4 segment gut microbial communities from Petit-Saut dam, French Guiana - Lab288 P4 | ecosystem: Host-associated > Arthropoda: Insects > Digestive system > Gut ... | reverse complement strand
CTCATATGCTTCCTCAAAGCCTGTACCGATAGGTACATCAAAATCTATGCCAAAGTCATCGTCCATATCTCTGCCCTCCTTCTTTTTTGGTCGCTCCCGCGAAAATGCTTTCTGATGTATAACTCACAGCTCAATACTTCTCGTGTAACTTCTCATTTTCTGTGGATTTTTACCCATGCTGCAGCATCGTCCAGGTCACCGCATATAATGGCGTCGCCAACTCCCAATGCCGGAATTATCCTCTGCTGGTCTTCCCGCAGGGCGAGTCCCGCCGCCATGACCTGACAGTCATCCGGCGCGGTGAGACGGTGAACTATCTTATAATTGGTGTTTTTTATCACATCCGGAATCAGTCGCGTCGGGATTTGGTCAACAATCGCAATTCCTTGCCCATAAGCGCGAATCTCCGAAAGCATATTTGTAAACAGTTCCGCCACTGCTTCCTGTGGGTTTCCGGAGCCTCCGCTGTCATGGGAAGGTTTCATAAGGAGATTGTGGGCTTCCTCTACGACAAGCAAGTGCATGAGTTTGTTCGATTGCGCCTTTTGGCGGTAATCCGCGTCATATGTGAAGCAGGAAATACGATACTCGTAAAGCGCAAGCATGAGTAGCGACATGATCAGCGCTTTATCTTTGGCATTGGCAATCTTGCTGACATTAACGACGGAACGGCGCCCAAACAGCGTATCGAAATCAGTGGAGCGCGGCACATTTAAAATCGCGCCACGCTTCCCACGAACAAGGTATTGAAACCGGGTGTTTAACGCAGCATTAAGATTGTCGGTAATTCTTTGTTCATAACCCCTGTCACGAAGTATCCTTTTTGCTACGACGGTAACTCCTTCTAACTTTGGGTAAGCGCAGTCCCGCTGCTTCATGTCGCCACGCAGGAATCTGTCGCCCGCCATTAAGCGCATATAGGCAAAAAGCGCTTCGTCAATGATGACGGGCAAGATATCAGCAGTAGGAAGGCTTGCGTTGAGGATTGAGGTGAACTGCTCCACGCGGGTCATCAAGTCAACTTTCGCACACTTTATCGCTGCGGGTTGAAAAGGGTTAAGACGCAAAGGTTTAGTTTCAACGCCTTCAAAATTTTCGACGCCCGGCATATAGATATCAAATCTACGCTGCTCTTTCTGCTCATGTGTCAAACTTGTGTCCGCATCGATTAGGCTATTATGCGCAAGCGCCCATCGTACGTAATCGTCCTTTGCAGGTTCGATGATCATCACAGGAACACCACGCTGCATGATTTCGTTTATTATCCTCTGGCAAGTAGTTGATTTTCCGCTGCCTGTCCCACCAGCAACAATGGCGTGTCGCACCAGCGCATTTGGATCTATACGATACTCGTTCTTCTGTGTCACCCCTGTGTCCACGACGCTCCCGAGGCAGATGGTATCTCCTTCAACCAGCGCAGGATTATTGGCAAACCTCACAGAGCTTTTCACAAAGCGGAGGCCAGGAACATCACGCCTCGGTAGCGAGGTAGCCAGAGACAGTTCTTCCGTATTTAGCGTCGTACTGACATATTGATACGCCTTGCCAAAATAGTTCCACTCATCCATTGCGGCCTCCACAGAAGCCTTTTCGTTGGCAAGAGGAATAAGCTCCCCTCTGCGGACAATATTTAGAGCGCCGGAGTTTTCCTTGAGAATAGAGGCACGAATCGGCTCAACATATGTAATATCACCGGAATAGATTGATCGCAGTATCCCCATTATTGTATTTATATCCCGTTGAGATTTTCCAAGCACATATATACCAGTGTTCCAAAACCCGAGATTGCGGCCTTTTTGTAAGCGTTCACAGTGGATGTCAGTAACTTTTTCAGCGTACTCCGCGAACTTATCCAAATACTCTGTCGTGACCGACTGACTATTTTGTGCTGATTGGCCGGTGTTCATGTTGAAAACTGAGCCTACGTTTGCTCCTACGCTTCCAAGTATCGGTCCAAGCCCAATACAGGTACCTATAAGAGCACCCACGATATTACCAACGGCAGCGCCCGCTGCGAAATTAGAGCCTTTCTGTTGTGATAGCGTTTCGCTCTCATTCAGGCTTCGGCGCACACCGAGATGCACCTCACTGCCCAGTTCACGGAATTTGTAGATAGTCTCAGCGATTGTTATATCGTTAAGAGGGTCTGCGACGATCATCAGAGAGAAATCACTTTCGAGGCCTTTACTGTCACGTATACCGAAAGCCAGTTGATCAAGGGTCTGCAGCATACCAAACTGGGTATCTTTTTTTAGTGATGGGATTCCGGTGACCGCCCCGATCGAAGAGTACTCAATCAAGTTACCACACAAAGTCGCTATATCTTCTTTATCAGTTAGCGGCAACAGGTCTATGCCCGGCATGCTCCCCGTCGCGGCTTCTCTCAACTGCTCGATTGCCTGGGCTGACGAAATGTCCCGAGATAGGGATGCCGTTCCCAGATACAATCCAGTTTCACCATTTTTCCGCTGTAAGAGATACAACAAGCGGTGTCCCCATGTATGGAGAGTAGCCAGCACTCCTTGCCAACGGGAGAGTATATCGTACTCTTTCATTTCGTTAGGATGGATGGGCAAGCGATTGACCCGCAGCCATGTTATGCATTTATTCTGTTCTCCGGGTTGATCTGCAAAATCCAAAAAGCACTCCCGACTGGACAGTTCATTTAGGTAACCGCGTTCGAGGACATAGTCCAACAGGCGCCGATAGAAATCGTTAGGAACGGCGATTGTGTTCTTGATTTGAAGTGTACCGGGGTCGATAGCCTTAAAGATGTCTGCAAAACTGTTGGCAATGTAGTTTAGCAAAAGAAGTCACCCCCAGTAACTTATGGAATGAAGAACTTGTTCACGATTGAAAGCGATAGTTAGCCAGTGTTGTGAGATCAAACCTTAAACCTCGATTGGACAAAGATTCCGGGGAGAATAGATAGACCTCCGAGCACGAAGAAAACTGAAAGGTAGATAAGCCCCCACAACACACTCGCCCAGGTCCATGTCGTGAGTACAACTATGTGGAGTATGCCAGTACTTATAAGTATTATGATGCAACTTTTCCCTTCCTCGTTGGGCTTGAGGAGCTTGCCCCAAACAGCACCAATAGCCGCGCTAAACAGAGCAAGTAACAAATGTATAGAGAGAACGGTTACCATCCACCCGCCAAAGCCTTTATCGGAAAGTGTATCAGCGACCGGCTTAATAACCAGAAACAGGACAAATAGATAAATTCCTGTAATGATTAACATAAAGAATCGCCCTTTTTTTGCGGTTGCTACCTCTTGTTGCTTCAGTGTTGATGCAATATCGCTATATTCGGATATGCTATCTTTGCATTCTTTCGCTAATGACTCTGAGTCATTATGTTCTAGCATTGTTTCGAAATTCTTCAGGAGTTCAGTATAGCTCTCTTTCACTTTCATGGCGCCTTTAGAGGTAGTTGACTGTTTCCACTTACTCAACAAATGCATTTCTTTGAGAGACTCATTGTACAGTTTTTCGACTGCTGCCTTTCGTAGTTCTTCACGGCGATCAGCCTCATTTTGTTTTTCAAGTGCAACCCGCTTTTGATACGCTTCTTCATATCCGCACAACTGAGCATGGTACTCCTTATCAGCAAATCGCAGCGCCTTTTGGAAGTTTGGGCAGTCAGTCAGAGATTGTAAAGGAGCGTTGGAAGTGGGATTATTCACTCCGCCTTTATGCGGTAGTTCAGCCTCATGCCGCACGTTCAGCTCAATGCATAGTTTCCCTACGTATGCTTTTGAGTTCTTCACATCGCGCTCATGTACAAGCTCAAATTGCTTTTTTGCTTTCCTGAAATCTCCATCTTCCAAAAATAAGAAAGCTCGTGTTAATAATTCATCAATCGAGTTCAGCTTTTGTTGATTTGCCGACTCAGACATCTGATGCTTCTCCAGCGAGACTCGCTCGGTTATAGGCGATAAGCCCCTTTTCACCAAGGAAGACAATGCAGATGGTCGCAAACTTTTGTCATCCGTGCTTATAACAGCGTCCATCGAACTTGTCGAGGGACTACGCTTTTTGCTTGTTATCGCTGCCGGTAATGTCTGTATATCCGTCATCGCAGAGTTTTCTTCTGCGTCATCGATGGGCTGAAAAACCATGCCTAAGCCGACTGTCTCCTGCGGGAGGGAGAGTTCAATCAAGCGCCACGGCTCTGCTTTGATTTTAGTTAGGTTAACTTCGCCGAATTTTGTTATTGCGCCGCTGACGATTTCCTTCACAAAGTACCATTGACTATGACCCCCTGTCAGAATCACCAGATCCACATCTTCGATCGAGACTTCATCGGTGTTATCAAACAGTCCGTTAATCAGATCTGGAAACTGGCAAAGATACCCTTTGAGCAGGTTTTCAAACGTTTCCCGGCTGACAGGTGGGAACGCTTTATGTTCCCCGTACATACTTAGCATTGTAGCGATATAAGCACAATTTTCCACCGTTTTACCTTTGCTTAAAGCTGGGGATACGCTGGTCTCCTTCCAGGTCTTACACCCGGGAATAAACTGGCTATCGTTGATGCCCTTTGATATTCCGCAATTAACTAAATACAATTTGACATGCGACCAGAGCGCGTCATCCACCTCACGCCCTCCAAATGAAACCCCGGAAGCTTGAGGCCATGTACTCAATATCTCGATATTCTTTTCCCTAGCGACGAAGCGGCATAGTGCGAGATCAGTAGTACCCGCCCCCATATCGATCATCAGTACGTAATTGCTGCCCAATCCCAGCCTTTCCAGAACCTTCCTTTGTTGGATCATTACGGTGTGCAAAGCGGCTGATGGTTCATCAATACCTCGCACATTCAGGAAGCCTGCTTTCTCTGCGATCTTCAACATGGTGTCTGTGACCTCTTCTGGCCACTTTGCCGGGTAGCTGACGTAAGTGATTTCGCTGTCGCATGGCGAAAAGTGCTGGCGCTGATTGTCATACTCCTCAAACAAGTACCCAAAAAAAAGAGTTACGAGCGATTCTGCCTTTTCGCGTACACCTTTATCAGAGCTAACCAGATCCAGCTTGAAAGCTGTAAAGTAATCACCCTGTTCCTTATTATGCAATGCCTTATGCCCAACCAAGTATTCGCCGTAAGCGTGGCAGACAACCGATGGTACTGTTGTGTTAACGCCGTCGAACCGCACATAGTCGGATAACTCAACCGCGCCAACAGGCTTACCGTTTTCATAAGTCTTGACCTTAATTAAGGAGGTACTCGTTCCGAAATCTATGCCGATAATGCGCACAACTCCCTCAGAAACAGGTTCGCCCATGTTCACTTCCTCCCACGGTCACTGATATCGCGTTTAAGTGCTGTTCCCCTAACTCCCATATATCTTCTACAATACTGAACAAATCTCAGGGAACAATATGCGGACATAACGTGGCAATTCTCATATCAATTCTATTTACACAGCCTCATGCCGCCCTCTCCCCGCGCTGCCTATAAAGCAATAATGCTGCACTGCATATAATTATCGCAATGCTGATCCATTGGGATGTTGACCAGCTAAGGAAAAAACCCCTTATCGCATCGCCGCGATAAAATTCAATGATAAACCGTGTAAGGGCATAGGTCAGCAGATAGAGTATGGCTACAGCACCAGGTCTTTTATGGACACAATGCCGGGAGTAAAGAAACAATCCAAATGAGATTAGTAGATTCGTCACTGCTTCAATCAGCGGCACTGCCAACAAGCTCACACCTGCTGGAGCAGCTAGAGAAGCCTGTGGATATGTAACAGCTAGTGGGTGGTCTGGCGACACAGGTACTCCATAACAACAACCACTCAAAAAACAACCAACTCTGCCGATGCCATGCGCAATCGGTGCGATAGGCGCAAGTAAATCCAAATACGGTGATAAAGGCACGCTAAACACCTTGGAGTAAATAAACATTGCTCCCATTCCACCGAATACCCCGCCATAGAAGACGGCCCCACCCAGCATACCAAAGGCAATTTCGATAGAATCATATAACGAGAAGTTCTCACGTATATCAGACCAGTTCGAAATCATAACTGGTGCATTCAACAGTGCATATAAAAGCCAAGCACCCGCGAATATTCCGCATAATGCGCAGAAGAAAAGATTTACTGCATCATGCCGCAGTGAACTCCCACGCGTTCGAACCAGTAACGCCATAAAGGCAGCGGATACCGAAATAAACGACATTAGGAAATATGTGGATATACTAACACCAAGTAACTCGATAAACGGATGCATATCATCTGGTTACCACTGGAACAAAGAAAACGCAAACGCTGCACACGCGCTGCAAGCAATCAAGAAAAAGGAATGCACCGCTAATGCGACGATGTTGAGTGCCAGACCTATTGAACCTAGGAGTGTTGAATAGCCCGCGAGCGCATTTCTCTTTCGGGCGGAAACAGCTAATACGATGCCAACTATAGTCAAGCCAATAAAAATGAATGAGAAAAAGAATACGATGAATTTCAACCAGATAAGCAAAAGGGTACCGCCACCTATAATTATTGATGCAATAGCTCGACCATGGCTTGGGTGTAGCGTACCTGACACAGATGATCCCTTATACCCACCCTCTCTTTCTAAGTCATTCTCGTAGTCGTTCTTCATGAATATCGTTAATCCTCTCTGTCATATTATGCTTTGATCGCCATCTCTGCAAATAACAGAAATTACCACTCATGCCCGCATCTGTAACAATACCAAATCCCATTTTGACAATCTATATCTTTGGTTTCACCACATTTGGGACATTTTCTGTCTATAGTATTTGCTTTACGCCTAATTAGTCTTATCATCATTTTTGTACACCCCCTCTCGTGATAAATTATGGAGTGGAAAGCAGACCACTCGTTCGTTCATGACAGGCGAAAGAGCACAACACCCAAACTCAATACTTGTTACTTACTGATCCCATCAGTTTTTTCTGGAACAACCATCGCGTTACATAGTTCGCATCTGAAATTTGGGTTGAAGTACTGTTTTTTGTTTTCACAATGATACATACCGCAATCCGGGTTACAGTTCTACAAAGAATCTCGCTCGACCGTTTTCTTCGGCGGACAATCGCGCATATGTACTGGCTTGAAGCATACGCCTCGCCAATAATGCCAACTGCTTTTATAACAGCGGAATCTTGTATCTATAGGCAATCTAAGACAACTTGCCTTTCTTCAAAACTCTGATTCTGTTTTGAGATAGTAGCTCAACCTTAGCGGGCTCAATAACCCTTGGATGAGGCTCGCTCCATCCCGGAGTTTCAAAGAACACCTCTACGTTCTTGCTTGCATATCCTAACATATCTGATCTATGGAGTTTCTCAAAATCAAGAAATAAATACCCGGAAGAATCACCACTAAACAAAAGAAAAGTAGTCAATTCTAAGAAGTCTTGTGTGTAGTCATAAACATCCTGTTTTCTTGAGGCATCATAGTCTATCAACTTAAGCTTACCTGCCTTTTTTCTAAAGCCATCTCTCTCACTTTCAGAGAGTAATGCAAGACTGTAGGATTCCATGATTTCCTTATAACACAACGGAGAAAGAGATGGTAACAGATTATGTTTGTCACCTTCCGGTTTTGTTAAGTGCGTTTCTCCAGGTGTGGTAGAGAAGTTTTTTTCTAAACTACTGGTTTGTATTAGAGTCCATTTCTCGACATTACCCACCCTCTCATCCACTTTTCTTAGTTGTTCACTCAGCATTCCGCATTCTATTTTACGAACTATCTCACTGACAAGCCCATCAATCTCATCGTTTACATCATTTCCGTTGTCTTCGTGCATGCTGGAACTAACTATCTCTTTGGCCGACACCTTTTCGGATGAGAGGTATATTGTCAAAGTAAGTGTAATGCCCGCTAACACAGCGAACGGGATCCATAACCCAACCCAAATAGAACCCCACAGCCATATCTTAATGCTGAGAGAGAAATAGAGTAGGATTGCATTCAAGACGGTTAAGAAAAAAACTCTGAATAATGTCCAAGCTACAATCCTCTCAGTAATTACTTTCTGAGAGAAAAACAGCCATGTAATAAGTGTGACAATTATCCCTGCAATCAGCCCTACTAACATCCCGTAGGAAAACCCACATAATCCCCCTGCTTGTGACCCAAGAATCAGCGAAAGTAATAGGCTGAATAAGTATGGGGAGATCACTTTTCTCATATTCATCTACCCCTCGTTGAAGTTCATGATGACTTGTGCAGCGAACTCCAAAACTGCATACTCAAAAGCATCATCCAAAGGAAACAGTGTTCTGCTATTGCTGTCGCGTGTATCAATAACTCCCTTTATTTCATAGTCTATCTGTTCGAGTAAGTCACTGGTTATATCACCCAAGTTCAAAATATCTGTTCTGTCGTTAAAAAGAACACTAAAATCTACTCTTGAACATTTTTTGAAGACCCTTAAGAAATGTCCTACTTTCTTGGTCATTTGGTACATCTGCGGGGTGAAGCCTTGCGCTTCTAAATCAATGTCATCTTGAGCAATACTTGGTATTACTCGAAGCTCAGCTATTACTGGAGCACTTTGCGGGCTGCGGCTCCCTTTGCTATCTGTCCCCACAAGACCGGATGCAACTTCATGTTTACGCCTTTTTTTATTACTAGACTCTATTTTTAATCCGTACGTGTTGATGTCAATAATATCGCGATAATGCTGTTGACCTGCACGATAGAACTTCAATAAGTATTCCTCAGGGGTTTCTTTGATTTCCTTTTCATCCCTTAAATCGCTAAAAAACTCGAGAACTCTAGAACCTTTGCCCGCAAGTAGTATCTTACCAATTGAGAAGTCGAATCCTTTTGCGATCTTGATTCTACTTAGCATCGCGCCAACTGTGAAAAAAAGCGCTGCGCACATAAACCTGATTTTATTATGATGCCTGCACTCCTGAACTTTTTCAGTTCTTTTATCATCAGTGCCTTTCTTTGCTTCCGTCGACATTCGTATTGGATCAATATACATCCCCAACCCGCTAAATGGTATTTTTCTTCCTTTCTCCTTTTCTATTTTATCTAATTTATCTACTAAAGTGTCAAATACAGTTAGGAGGCGCTCAAAATAGAATTCTGCCTGTCTTAGATTCTTATCCGAAAGACTAGTGTCAAGGCTTTTTAGTGCTTTAATCGTACTTTCTAAATCATAAAACTCTTTATTAGCGCTGTCGATTTGGTCTTTAAAACCATCCTCAAGTATGTTACATAGACCTGTAAAATCAATTCTCCCCTTCTTAAGATACAAACTACTAAATATGGATCGAGCTGCGAACTTGATTGACAACTCCGCCTTGACAAGGTCAGTAGCGGCGATGTTTTCTTCTTTTTCATAGCTTTGCGCCCAGGTTACATCTGTCGTACCTCCCCCGATGTCAATTACTGCAAGGCCATCTATGTAGTTTCTGCCTCCGCTATAACAATCACTTGACGCCTTAGATGCACAGTAGCTCTCTGTGAAGAACTCGATTTCACTAAAGAGTTTATTACCATCTCCCACATTTATATGGTCAATATCTTCATTAAGCATTTCATATACTTTTTCCCATGCTTTTTCATAATTCTGAATTTGATTTGCTGTGAATGCGCCTGGATTAGATACCCTTATTGATATCTTCCTCGGCTTTTCTCCTTGTTCCTTCACTAAATAAACAAAAGCAGATAACGCTAACTGGCCAAAGAATATCTCAAGTTCCTGGCTACGCATGTCGTCCCACTTAAGGTTATGATATAAGTATCTATCCGCCATACTAAAGAAATCATTATCTCTCTTTTTATCATTTCTTGCCACAATACATATATTACCGTTAATTAATGGTTGCGCGATGCCCGTTCTGTCTATAGGATTTGGAACCGTACACATCGTTGGGAATATATCCCCTTTTTTTTCACCACTAGCAAATGGAGTTTGAAAAAAGATCCAGCAATACTGTTCTTCTCTCGGTGCAAGTAATATCTTTCCATCGGATTCATCCAACTGCAGTGGATTCATAATTTCTGTATCACCGCCTTGTTTTTTTGTTCTTATCCATACCAACGAGTTTGATGTTCCGAGATCTATTCCAATTATTCCCTCTTCTGTTCGATAACTAAATATACTATCTTTTGGGTTACAAACTCGTGCACTTGGGGTAAAAAGCATCCAGCCGCTTGCCTCAGAGCAACTAAACTTCACGAATCTCGGAAATTCACTTAGCTTAAAGGCAAATGAGTTAAACTTGGATTCATTTTGCCCCAGTCTGAAAACCACAGGGCTATCTGTAACTTGTTTTTCAATGACTTTGTTTGCGAAATCAGGTATATCAATGTCCATATTTTTTGAATTAAACAGTTGTATATAATTAAGCTTATACGCTCTGAATCCTTCGATTTCTATGTCCGGCCATATAGCTGCGCCTCCCAATCCATTAAAGGCATCACCATACTTTTTGACTCTATTGCTTTCGTAACTCTTTTGCATGGAAAATGAAAGAAGCTCGCTATTAAACTTGAACTCAAAGATATATCCGTCACTGCAAGACACCGTTCTTACACCATTTATTGGAAAATCTGCTGGTTCATTTAGTCGTTTTTCTTTTGTCCTCGAATCCATCTCTTTTTTCATCCACGTAATCATCCCGTCACAAAACGGAAGCAAAATGTATTTCGCTTCGGAGATATTCTGATTAACGGAAGTTATTGAGTAAATCGAGGTGGCATCAGTCTTCTCTGGTCCGCTTTTAACTACGTCGTAAAAATCTGAGTTAAACACAACGATTTTTGGCTCGAACAAGTTGTCTTTAATGTAGTAGTTAACAAGAGGGGACAGGAAGCCTTCATATTCCTTGATACTATAGAGCAAGCCATCTTTTGTCAAAAACTCGCATGCCTCAACATTCTTTCCATAATCGTAGCTATCCCCTTTGTTCATTAGCTTATTCGAATACTCATTAATTAGCTCAAGTAATAACGCTTTATCACTGTCATTGAAACTACATGTTTCAACTCTCTTACCAAACTCAGAAAACCAGAAAGCAACAAGCAGTTTTTCATGTATTAGCAAGCTATCTATGGCTCGTGATACAACAGAACTTGCACTATCACAAGGTTCAATTTGCATAGAGCCGCCCATTTGCGCGATTGTCACATATTCATCTTTGTCTTTATACCTAATCTTGTTTTCAGTGAATTCTAAGTCAAACCCACGCATATCCCTTAAGGCTAACAGAAATAGTACATTACACCATTGCTGGCGTATTGTCTTGCCCAAAGAACCTTCCTTATCATCGCAGAAAAAGGATGTGACTTTCTTATTTATGCTGCTTTGAAATGGGTCTTCAATATCAACTCCGTTAAAACGATCTTCTGCAGCCTTGACTCTCTTCAAAATACTCTCACAGGTATATGCATCATAGGTCTTAAAACGCTCCTCTATCTTACCTTTTAGGTTCAACGCATAACTATTGATTTCCTTCTCAACATCATTCGTTTGCGGGTATTTATTTAAAAACCTTTCCAGCCACGCATAGAGACATGTAAGCTCGAATGCGTCCAGTGGTTTATCTGCCCCATTATACGACAGACTGAAATCTTCTGAGTTAAACTTAAAAATTCCTTTTTGGGGAGAATAATGAGAGTAAACGTCTTTGTTAGCTATGGTGCTGTCTCCGATTACAATCCTACCGTCCCTCTTAAAGGTCATTCCATAACTTCGAATATCATTCAACGCCAACGCAGCAAAAAAAGCACGCCATGTATCTTTTTCAGGGGGGTCATGTATGTCTATAACTCTTTTATCGAGCAGACTATTCAGTTGGTCAGGCGTTTCTCCATCTTGAAAAAAACCTGCTGACATAAATACACCTGTTCCAGATTCGCTGAGGTGGTAGTCTTCTTTATCATATAGCTTCCCAATTCTTTTTGTGAACTCATTAATTAATCTATCCGTTTGATTATCTAGTAGTCCTACTCCTCTTAGTTTCAGCTCACGAAGCCATACCGCGACTCTTCTTCTATATTGTTCGTTATTTTCCAATAACTCAAGTACATCGCTAGTTGCAATAACATCAGACATATTCGGACTCGGACAGACAAGCATTTCTTTATGAGTAGATCCCAATAACATATCCTGTTCCCTGTCATCCAGTTCTCTGTATTTATAAAGTATGTCATACTTCTGCTGAATGTCGGTATGATCTTTTTTTGCTTCCTTAACTAAAGTCAAGATAAACCTTTCTTCTCTGTCGTCCGACAGAGTGTTGTTATCAAACTTAACTCCATACTCGCATTCGTAGTTTAAGGCAAGCATGGAAACTAGTGCACACCACTCATCTATAAAGCGTTCTCTTGACGCTTTGGCTAGCGCTATCTCATCCGGCTTTAGGTCGGTCGTATCAATAGTCTGAGCTATTACGCTAGAACGCTGCGCTGCATCTGAGAACACCGTAGCCCTTGGCGATGGCGCAGGAACAGAGTTTAGCTTCCCATTCTTGTCTTCTACCCTGACAAATTGGGCTCTAAATGCATTCTGTGTATCCATTTTTGCTTTAATTTGCTCAAGTATGGGTTCGTCCTTAATAAACTCCGTGTTGGTCTTTGTCTTCACTAGCATTTTATGTGCCATTACTGAGTACCCCTTTCAATAACTCGAATCACTCTGTATTAAGCGAAGGTTTGTTCGATATGGCTAAATAGTTCTCTTACAAGCTTTCGGAAAAACTGGTCTGAAGTATCAGCGCTCCCTTCCGATTTATCACTATGCATACCACTAATTAAATTTAAATCTTTGTCAATACTACTCATTAAGTCACGGTTATACTCCCAGAACAAGTCTCGCTTACCTTGGTTCTTATTCACCCAAAGCGGTAAGATGCTCCTATTCCTGAGCATTTCCGCTCCTTTCTCGCTAAACAATTGCGTTAGCATTGGAACGGAACATGCACATTCCTTTAATGCGTCTTCAAACTTAAAATTGCATGAGTCAGTACATGTGATGCATTCTCTAGCATCTGCTCTGTACTGATAGGTAAGCATATAATACCAAGCTGCACTGTCAGTTAAGTATTTATACAGTTCAATATACGGTTTTGCAACGATGATGTCTTCAATCCATTTCGCAAACTTGCGTTTGGAAAATCTCCCGCCTCTTACCCAGCAATCGTCTAACAGTTTCATTTTTCGCAACGATTCGACTCGCTTAGCAAAGGGCTTTGGATCAGCACACAACTTAAAATAACTACTCGCTCCACCGTCGAAGTCGAATATCAATGGAACTACACCCATTGAAAAATAAAAATTAAAGGTAATAAAGTTTGAAACGAACTTCCCTAACTCTTCTCCACCTGCACAGTCCCCCCACTTCACTTCCTTTATAGAGTTTCCATCTAAAGCTAAAGGATTGGCATAATCTACCTCGTTATTAAAACCTGCATTATTTACAGTTTGACCAATACTTCCCATAAAAAAGTCTCTCGCCTGCGACGCTGCAAACAACTCTGATATATGCGGCATATTCACTTGTGTCGTACCTTCATAGCTACGTCTCCCACGAAGTGGCTTACTCGTATCGCCTATTAAATAAATCCTCTTAAAAACGCCTTCACGCTTAAGCTTTATATAGTCATCTATCGATTCATATGCATTCATTTCAAACTTGTCTTGATTAACCTTGCTCCCATCTTCTGAGTCATCATATGTAAAATAAGGAAGCATCAAGCATCCGAAAATTTCTATTCGGTCGAGGCAACTCTCTCCAAGTTCTTCTACTCTATTGTATATTGTCTTTGCTAAGTAAGGCATTCCCGATGCACCTGTACCCCCGAAGACGGAACCTGCCAAAAAAATCCTGATATTACTAGTCTTTGGACTCTGTGCTTCTACTACGATTTTCTGTAACAAGTCGTTGATTACTGGTGAGTTATCTGAATAGTAGGCAAATATAAAAGTTCCTACACCGGGCATCCCATATAAACCTTTTGTCAGATTTCTCTCGTACTCATATTTCTTGAAATACCGCTTCATTAAGTTATAAGCCTTTTTATCTCTTGATTTCTCTGCTAAACTAAGAATTGAAATCTCTGTGTTCTCTTCGAGTTCAGTTTCAGCAAATGGCTTAGCAAAATGATTCTGTGTTCCTCCAGCACTTGGGACTCCGGAAAGAGTAGTCTTAAAGATTCTCCTATCTGTGCTGGTTTCTAAATCCTTTTGGCATTTTTTGTAGTTTTCGAATAGTTTCTTAGTCTTTAGCACATTACCATTAACGGTATCTGCATCTATGATTAGGCATGTGAGCTCATCATCCAGGCTCAAGTAGCCACACTCACATAACCGCACCATCGCTTCCATAACACGTGCGCCCGTCCCTCCGATTCCGATAGCATAATTGTGAATCATTGTTAAACCTACCTTTCAATTAATCTCTTGTGAGGTTTTCTT
>Ga0123354_10010273_pt1 | contig 14416 bp, 19 predicted proteins | sample TergutLab28metaG_2_FD_97872 | JGI IMG/M metagenome (GOLD analysis project Ga0123354, IMG submission 97872) | Labiotermes labralis P4 segment gut microbial communities from Petit-Saut dam, French Guiana - Lab288 P4 | ecosystem: Host-associated > Arthropoda: Insects > Digestive system > Gut ... | reverse complement strand
TGTAGGTGGAAGGGTGTGTTCGGTACAGCCCTGTAGGTAGGACAGTGTGTTCGGTACAGCCTTGTAGGTAGGGCAGTGTGTTCGTTACAGCCCTGTAGGTAGGGCAGTGTGTTCGGTACAGCCCTGTAGGCGGAAGGGTGTGTTCGGTACAGCCCTGTAGATAGGACAGTGTGTTCCGTACAGTCCTGAAGGTGGAAGGGTGTGTTCGGTACAGTCTTGTAGGTAGGACAGTGTGTTCGAAGACTGTTTAAACCGTTGGCATGTAAAGAATTTAAATCATACCTGTACGTACCACAGTCTTCCTGAAGATAAACCCTTGGGTTTAAAAGATGTAGAATTCATGGTAAAAATTATAATATTAGTTTTTAAAAAGTGCATGTTGTTGGTTTATATTATACGATTCATTTTGACGTTGTCCTACCATCTACGCCTATTTCATCCCATATGGTCTCTTCCTTTCCCCTTCCCCCACCAAGCCGCCACATTCATTTCTCTTCTCCTCATCGCCCCACCCCCTCACCTTCCTAGATTTGACCACCTGAACAATATTTGGTTGAGAGTGACAAATAACCAAGCTCTTCATTACACGATTTTCACCAGTTTCCTGTTGTGGATGCCGGGTTATTCCCGGGGGTAAAACGGGCCGGGGCGTGAAGTAGGCCACCCACCCCCATTTAGTAAGTTAAAGGTAAAGCAATCCCTGTACAGGCCCTGAGGGTTCTGGGAGGTTCAGGCTCCCAGATTTCGTGACGTTCGGCACATGAAGACAGTAGGGTTGTCACCACTACGCACCGTCCGCCTTTACCCCCAGAAAATAGTCCTGGTCCACATTTCTGTTGGCACCCCCAATTTAGTGCCGAGATTAAAGAAAGAGTAGAGCTATACATCTACCCCTCTCTGGGCCTTCATGGCCTGTTCTATGGTAAAATTTACCAGTGTCCTAGTGCTTCTTCCGTCTTGAGCCCGAACATCTTTCTCAGCACATTCTTGAAAACCCTAAGGCGATGTACCTGTCTGTAACGCCACAGACCAATGTTCGCCATCGTATAAAGCGACAGGCAATATTGCGCCTTTCGTCATGTTGGAGAAAAGCTATAGATGTGCCCGTTTCCTCTCTAAGATTGTGCATAGGTAAAATCAAGTCATGCTGCCTGAATCTAAATGGCAACATCGCTGGAGGAACTTCAAATACCTCGGACAGCCCAGAGTTCCTCATGAATTTACCACTATAAAATTCTAATCCGTTCCCCGAGTACAGGGCTCTGTGTGGTGTTGGTTGGACTGTGAGTGGAGAGATCTAATTCAAGTCTTGTGCGAATAAGAAGGCCGAGTTGGGATGCCTGGCTAACTCCATGCATTGTGGGAATTAGATTTAAACGGGCCATTCTGCTTGCGACGTTCAAGTTTCGCTCTACTATGCGTGCCGAAAACATAGAACGCAGTAACTGAAAAAGGGAATAGAGGCAAAAAAAAACCCCCCTACAGATTCAACTAGAATTCATAAGAACTACTTACTTCCTGCTGCATAATTTCTAGCCCAAAACGTTTTATTTCTTGGTCACTTACTGTCTTTCTTTTGCTGTATATGTGTGCTGCTGCAGCGCAGTTTCTGTGTATGTTTTAAATTTGCCGGACATAACCTCAAAGTTCGCACCGCCGCCAAGTCTTTACGTAGACTTCACACATAATATATAGGTAGGTTTACTATCTATCCTCGTACCAAATTTAGCATGCCTAGGGGCCAGCAGTTGATTTTTAATCGCAATCAGACCGAAGGCGTACAAAACTTCCTCTTGGCGGTGCGTCTTGTTTTCTTTTATAGTCTTAAATATAACACGTTCAATCGGATCTTAAATCAAAGGAATATTTTAATCAAATTTTCATATACGTAACCAAGGCCAATTCAAATAATACTGTTAGAGACTACAGGGTTACTGCGTAATAGACAAATAATTGTGCTGCGTGAAAAACACGAAAAGAGGGTTCCCTCTGCGTAACTAAATACAGCGCCATGAAGAGGTATGCATTTTTTAACCTCGGTTCTAGGTGGGAGTGACCAGACTCACACCCTGGCCGCCTATGTACAAGAAAACGGACCCCGGTGTCCAGGTATAGGTGGTTGGTTGGTCTGGACACTGTGCAGAAGAAAGAAACATGTGCCCCCCCCCCCCCCATTCGTCTGTCAACCAGCCCGTAGTCAAACTCCCCCCGTTCGTTCATCTTCGTTCTAACCCGAAAAATGTTTACATGGAAAGGCGAAACTTGTCCCAATACTCATTATGCAGGCGTACAAGGGATGTGGGGGTACACAGCCACTCACTATTGACCTTGGCACAAGATTGAGGTTGGGGATAGCACAGTCCGTATAGGGACTGGGCTATGGGCTGGACGAACCATGGCTCAAATCCCGGCAAGTGCTAAGATTTATTTATCTCTTCTGCACAACTGCCAGACAGGCTAGGGGGTGCACATAGCCTTCCATTCAATGGGCACCCAGGTAGCGACCGGGGGCCTGAAGCTGACCACTCACCCCACTTAATGTCCAGGTGTAGGATGTATGGAGCTGTGCCTCCACTCCCCCATATGCCTTCATGGCGTGTACAATAAATTTGCCCCTCTTTATGACGAAGTTTGATGGACGGGTCACGTGGATCTATAGGGCAGAAGGGAGATGCACACAGAATTTTGGTGGGAAAACCTGGGGGAAAGGGAGAAATTGCAAGACCTAGGTGTAGACGTATCATGTTAGAACGGATCTGAACGAAATCAGGGATTCGACTGGATTGCTCTTGCTCAGGATAGGGACAAGTTACGGGCTGTTGTGAAAACGGTAATGAACCTTCGTGTTCCATGAATTGCAGGGAATTTGACTAGGTGATGGACGAAGTTTTCAAGGGCTCTGCTTCGTATAATTTGGCATACGGCGACGTTAATTGGCGCTGCGTTCGCCAAGGATCACCACAAAAAAAGGATGTAACAAAAAATACTGACACTCGAAACCAGAGCAAACCGTTTCAACCCAACCGTCAGACAGACGAAGCTCCAGTAACAAAATGTTACTCCAGAGAAGGTTTATATGGGAGCTCTAGAGTCGCGTTGTTGCCAACGGCAAAATCCCTCCTCGACATTTGTCCTAATCCCCCAATCCATCCTTCCCCTACACTAGTGCTGCCTGAAGAGACGGTCACCACCCCTCCTACACACTATCATTCACAGTCTGAACTCCACGGCCAGATAGGCACGCCTTTACAAGTGCCTTTATTTGTAAAACTGATGAACTGTTGGTTAAAGCGCAGTCTACTGAATGTCAAAAAATTTCTTATAATAAAACTAACGAGAAGCACCAATTTCTCAAATTTATTTTTGGAATATGACTCTACGTGTTTCGGACAGTATCTCTGTCCATCATCAGGAGTCTGGCACTGTACACACAGCAACAGCTATGGGTCAAACAGGTTATGCTGACAGCTTGCTAGCAAGCAGTCAGCATAACCTGTATGACATATACCTATTGCTGTGTGTACAGTGCTAGACTCCTGATGATGAACAGAGAAACTGTCTGAAACATCAAGAGTTCTATTCCTAAAATAAATTTGAGAAATTGGTACTTCTCGTTAGTTTTATTATAAGAATATATCACGATGCACGGTCCTCAGAACGTCAAACTCAAATAAGTCAAAAATGTGTTTTGGGAAAGCACAGTAGAACTCCGCTTATCTGAACGCTGGTTATCCAGATCAGCTTGGCCTTTCAGGTGAACACTTTTTTACTATAATTGTACTCCATTTTTTATATCTTAAATTTTCACTCCGTTTGTCCTATACATATGAGGAATTATGCCAAAATATTTTATTTGTATGTAAATAAATAGGTAGCATAAAACAGCCATTTGTAAAAATTTTGTTGCCACTTCCAATCACCAATGCAGCCTATTTTCGAAGAAAAATCCGACTGTCCCAATTTTCTGCATATCCAGATGGCTTGCCATCCCAATTAATCCGGACAAGTGGAGTTCTGCAGTAATTTACTTTGGTATACAATGTAAACTAGGCAGCATGATTGGCTTGGAAACAAGAGGCTTTTATCTTAAATGTATGAACAATATGGTCATTAAGTCCGTACAATTGAAATAAAATGACACTGGCAATGTGTCCATTTATGCAACTTGTAGCACCAAAAATTCAGAAAAAAAAATCGCTGCAAAATATCAGACAGGCAAAATCTTTTTCTTTAAACCAGATTTTAAGAAAAAATGGAAGTTTCAGCTTTGAAACAGCTAAATCATGTGGCTAGCAACCCTCTTCCACATTCAGCAAGTTCAGGTTTGAACTTTGACCCTAAAATTTCCCATGGTTTTCCCCAGTCCATTAATTCACAGGACAAAACACATCCTTCCCCTGTCATCACTCACCATCTTCCTCCAATTTCATTCGACATTTGCAGCTCACAAAGTTTTGATAAATAAACTAAGTTTACGCAAGTATTAGCGCAAATGGGCTAATATTGAGAGGACTGATAATTTCATTATGTTCAATCATATTATTGACATCCTTGATGTTGGTATTACTGCAGAATGGAAAAGGTGCTTTTTACATTATAACTACATACCCTCATTTATACTAACTGCACTGCAATGCGAATTTCATTTGAATAATTTATTAAAAAAAAACAAATCTGATTAAAACAAAAGAATTTGGCTTCATAAATACCTAAAATCATATTTACAAGGAAGTATTAAGAGTTAAAGGAGCTGAAAACAAATTTGTAAAAAAAGGAATAAAATAAGGAAAAATCTTCTGGTTATGCACTACTGACTAATGAAACCAATCCTGGGAATACAAATCATTATGTTAAATTTGGGAATCCCTATTTTTCTCCCCATAAAGTGTAACAGGCAACTGGACTGTGCAACTGATCAGCAACACAGGCAAAGTGCTGGAGGGTACAATTTTTTTGGGAGCCATATGACAACAGTTTCACATCTACTACAATGAACTATATACACTACTATATAGCCTATGTATATGTTGATTACTGCATGGGGTAGGACTAGAAGTGGAATTATACTGAACCAAAAATTACTCCAACAGCCATTACAATGGATTCCGTTAATTCCAGCAATTTCAATAATTGGTTCACACAAAGTCACATAAAAAGAGGGGAGAGTAGATAACCCACCCTCCTACCACATCCTTTAATTTAAACTGAAAGGCACATAGCACCCCTCTGTAACAGCCCTGCTGTATGACAACAGACGTATAAAATACTGTGTGTCCGTCTGCACAACACTGACAGTGGAATGGGAACGTCAGTTACGAAGTTCCCCCAGATGGAAACAATCATAGTAGGTTCAATAAATTTTCTTTACCAAAGTATTACAACAATACTGCATGTCTGCAATCATCGACACTTTACGGACTTTGTCCTTCACCTCACGTTAAAAGATAAAAAATGATAACAGTAAATAAAACATTATGCTTTCTATGAGGAACTGCCACATTTCCTTACAACAGCACATAAATTTTGTACATGTCTTGTATCTATTTTCTACCTAATGATGGCCCAGAAAGGGCTGATGCCTGTACAAAATGATGACAATGAAAATGATAAAGAATGCTACAATATGCAACCGACTACAACTGTATTTTGTTATGATTCATTAATAAATAATAAATAAATAAAACACATGGTTTTGGGGACAAGACTGGTCTATGTCCTCACATTAGCAAGAACAAAGATATCTTCTACTCAGGTGTGTCCAATAAGCAAAGCTAGTCTCAGATCCTGGGCAATGAATGTCACTTCAACAGGCAACATAAGCAAGCCTCATGTCCTTGACCACAGTGACCTCAAAATCAGGATTGCAATGCATGTGACCTGCATTCAGAAAGCAATTGGCTTGAATTCCAGTAGAGAGATTATGGCCTTCTAGGATGTGCTGAGGTGTTACCTGGCTGATGACCCCTCTGAAATGTTCGAACCTATCTGCAGGAAGTCTCCCTTACATATGGAATTTTGAGAATAACAGAACGAACCTCATGATATTCAATTTTGAGAAGAATACTTATAGAAAACTTGTTTAAATTTGTACTTGATTACATGGTGAACCTCCACATTCCAGACAATGAATTATGAGTAGGAAGAGAATCTCATCCTATATTCAGTTAAATTTGGTACAGTTCTCTGCACTTACAGTTTATTCAGGAACTAATCACAAGAATTCCCTACATCTGCACAGCTGAATTTTGTAGAAAACAGTACATTCATATTTTGCACCTGCACCATTTTATCGTCTGTTCCCAACATTATCTGATTCTTCTCCAGTCTAACGCATCTCACATTGCACAGACTGGTGTACACAAACATGGCATCAATTGCACTGTAAGGTAGTGTACATAAAATTCTTATAAGACAGAATACTCCAAATACACAAGGTTGCGATAAAGGCCACAATTCTCGTGATTGTAACCTGTGACATATGAGGCATGTCCGCAAAGTAAAGATACATCACGTGTAGACTGATAGGGAAATTTTTTATGCTTATTACGGCACCACTGCTGTCGAACTTGGTCCTTTACCTCTGAGCCGTGCTCGTTTGACAGTAGCAGAACTGGCTTAGTTTGAATGAGACGTGTTTGAAATGGCAGCACCGATCAAAAGTCCTGCCAAATGCGAGGTGCGTTCCGTCATACAACTGCTCAACGCAAAAGGTGAACGTCCAGCGGAAATTCACAAACAAATTATTGCTGTTTATGGTAAGTTATGAAACGGCAAAATGTGATGAAGTGGTGCCATGAATTTTCCAAAGGAAGGACTGAAGCTGTGACAGGAAACTTAGGGTACAGAAAATTGTGCGCACGCTGGGTGCCCAAAAAGTTAACGATCACAAAACGAAACACATGGGTTCTGCGCTGAAGTTTCTAACATGCTACGTACTACACACGGGAAGGAGACGAGTTTCTGGACTCCACTGTTACTGGAGATGAAACATGGGTTTTTTCAAAACACTCCTGTATCCAAGCCACATTCACTGCTGTGGTGCCATATGCATTCCCCCAGAACCAAAAAAAAATCAACACTTCAATTTCAGTGAAAAAAATCATGGCGTCCATTTTCTGCGACAGAAAAGGCATTCTCCTGGTTGACTTCATGCCTCCTGGTGCAACAATTAATGCCACTGCATATTGTGAAACCTTGACACGGCTTCGACGAGCCATTCAAAACAAAAAGAGGGGAATGTTGTCACACGGCATGTGCCTGCTCCATGACAATGTGTGGTCCCATTCCAAGCATGTCACCACTGCGCTTCTGGAAAAATTCAAGTGGGATATATTGGACCACCCACCATACAGTCCGGAACTCGCGCCCAGCAATTTCCACTTGTTTCTTCACCTAAAGAAACATCTCGCTGGGAAAAAGTTCAACGACGATGAAGAGGTGCAAGAGGAAGTCATGATGTGGTTCAAAGGGCTGGCAGCAGACTTCTATGACTCAGGGATCCAGAAGCTGGTTCCAAGACTTAATAAATGTTTGGACAATGCCAGCAACTATGTTGAAAAATAAAGTTATGTACAGGCAATTCATTCACAGTGTCGCATTTGTAAATTAAAAATGTTGTACATGTTTAAGACCTTTGTATCTTTACTTTCCAGACACGCCTCATATTTCAAGAATATCCTGCACCAAACTATATGACATCACATCCTACAAGACCATAATCTTGATATTTAAGGCCACGAAAGACTCAAATCTCAATTACCAACTGATGGTTTAAGCAATTCTCACAAACACTACCTTCCAGGAGTTACACAACATGTCCATGCATGGATAAAAACGGACTCCATTAATACATTTAGCTTTCCACTTTAAGTCAGTTATTTTATGTAAATGCACAGGCAGGGTGTGACTGAGTCCCTTGGCATTGCAGCTCAAATGTGGCATACCGAACCAGACCAGCCAAATCAAAGAACTGGTGGAACAATAACCAGTGAGTGAAAAATGAAGTGTTGGAGAAAAATTTGCCCCAATGCTATCTTGTCCACTTCCATGGGAAAAAACTCAGGACTCACCAGTGAGAAGACAATGACCAATGCATGAGCTAATGTATGACCACATAAAATTATACTACTTCAAACACATTCGTCCAAGATATTCGTGACATTTCTTTCTGCAAGAAGATTTTTAAAATGCCAATGCAAAGACCCAACACAAAAGAAATTTTTGTTATAAAAATATTTAACTTTCAAAACAAAGGAAGCATAAAATTAATATTTTGCTACCAAATGGTCTAAGATAATTTGGTTTGGGAAACATCAAGCAATGAAACTGTAAGTTCAAATCTCATTCATATATGGATGTATGTCTTTGTATGCTGTTTCATCATGCAGAATGGGCCTGTCTGCACTGGAGCAGGTGAAGGGGTAAAGACATAGTAACTCAAGAATTAGGAAGATCACTGATACTATAATTAAAAGTATTTATTAGCAAATATTAACACACAGTCAAACCCATTATAACAACATCGGTTTATGCTACTTCATCTTCAGATATTCTCTGGTACCAATTAATTCCTCATCTTAACCTAACATTATACTCACAATTTGTAACACTCATTTATAATGAAACAAGATATTCATTCCCTTTCATGATGTTATAACAGAGTTTGACCAAAACAGTAATACAAAATACAACACCAAATTAATTTGATCTTTATATGGACTTTAGAGTGAAATTCTTGATTGTTTGAACAGTAACAAACCCTCATAAAATGGTTAAATTTATTTTAACTAGTACGATCACCAGCTCTACATTATAAATTATGACATCATATAAAACTGACTTTTAAGTTTCTGGTCATCTGTTATAGCACTGTTTGGTCTTACAGGTGGTTGGCAACATTCCAAAGGAACATCCCGCCCCTAAGCTGAGGTCAGAAGGCAGGATGGAGGCACAAGATTCACATTAAATGTATGAAACCACCTATGACTAAACCACGGCGTAACCAAGAAACCGCAATACAAACTCCTGTTGCCACAAAAACCAAACCCAAAACTTCACATATAATTAATTCATCACTGAAAAAAAATCCTACCATTTGTTTAATTTTATGACACTCTGTTCATGGTAATACATTCTGATGGGACTTTGAAACTGTATGGCTATTACTGCAGCCACTAAGAACTGCCTTAATGTTCTTCAGACAAAAGCCAACCTGTGATGACATACTTGCTGGGGCAGACAATCTGCTGCTGGTTACCAACGAAGTCACAAGGGACTCCCCGAAGAGCCTGCACCCTGAATGTTGGAAATCTAGTACTGGGTAGAAACATACGGATTGTCACTTCTAGGGTGCTCGTAATAAAACTATCGCTACTAAACATAAATCTACTATACAAGTACTGATGTACATATTAGTTTATTTACTATGATGGACCATTTCCATACAGCATTGTACTGATGACTTCATCCAAGTTCCTGACTGTACATTTTTGAACACTATGCATCCATAAAAAAATTTATTCAAGTGTTAAAAAACGTACTATAATAGGGACAGTAAGGTTAAATAAATTATGTTGGTTTGGGCATGTACAGACAATAGAAGAAAACAGGATTATATATGAATTTAGCAATAACAAGACTGAGAGGTAGACCAAGAAATAGATGGCAAGATGAGGTGAGAGAGGATGAAAGAATAGTTGGTGGAGAAGGGTGGCAGGAAAAAGTGCGTAACAGAAAGGAATAGCAGAAGCTCCTGAGAACGGCAACGAATTGTTGCATTCTGCACATGCTGATGCAATGAATGAATGAAATGCATCAATGTGGAAATGGAATACAGAATCGAATTTTCAGTAAGTTTCATCAAAATATCTATAATTGTATGGCTTTCAGGAAGTGCGAACTTCCAATAAAGACCCTCACTCCAGCAAAAACTAGCTAAATGCAGCATATACTGCAGGCATTATTTTGTCACTGCATATTTGGCAAAATAAACAAACAGAAAATTGCACACCACACTTTGGCATAATTGACATGCTGATGCAAAAACATATTAAATGGGTGAAAAATTTCTTTTTCATAAACTTCTTGTGCTCCATAGGCAGGCTATTCCGTTACACTGACAACACATTAAGGGGCAAAGCGAATGTTTATCACAGGAAAATGGTGGCACTAAACTACTCTAACATCCAAAGTGGTAAAACATCTTAAGCTGTGTCACCACAAACAAGTTACTTATATCTTTGTCATCTCACTTACTGAATAGAAGTCATTTCTGGAATTTGAAACCCAGGGATTCCACTAGGAAACAGAATATGTCAGTTTTTTCTTGAATCTATGGAGAAAAACAAAAATTAAATCAGCTTTAAATCCAAGCAATGCCTTAAGTATGAGAAATATAAAACATTCAAAAACATACCACTTTGGTTGTTGGCTTGCCGCCTCCATGGCCTGCTTTAGTTTCAATGCGAATCAAAAGGGGATTTTTCTGCAAAAAATACAGAATATAGAATTTCATATTAATAATCTGGGTGACAATATCAAGACAGCTGTGAATGATATAAGAATGAATCTACTTACTTCCCTGCTTTCTGACTCATTCACTCACTCAATCACTTACCCACCCACACACTCATGCACTTACTCACTCACTCAATCCAACCCTGCACCCCATGTAACTCTGAATGTCTGTCAGAGTTACATGGATGGTCAAGGTGTTCCCTGTAAGATTTGAGGTTCTCACAGCATTGATTATTAAGATTACAGTACTGTGGGATGTGATGCCAAGCAGATTCATAAAATGCAACATGCTCAACCCTGGCAATTATCTACTGAATCACATGGTGACACAACCCAGAATTCTGAAATCTACGAAGGCAGTCCATAAAGAAATGAACTTGTGAAATAGTAAGCCAGCAAGCGTGCGCAGCATGCTCATGATGGTGGCACTGTGCAGCAACGACTTTAAGTTTCATTCTGACACTAGCAGCATCATGCCATGTCATGGAGTTACACGCGTTTGAATGAGTGTGTGTTTAGTACTCTAGGCGATTTTTTGCAAGTTGATAAATGAAGGATCATGAGGATCAATGCATTTGCATCAAATTTTGTTTCAAATAGGAAAAAAACTTTTACGGAGATTTTTCAGGCATTGCAACAGGCTTATGGCAAGGACTGTTTGAGCTGTATGCAATGTCACGAGTGGTACCAGCATCTCAAATCGGGCAGAACGTCCATCGAAGACGACCCCAAATTTGGATGGCTTTCCACGTCAATGGACGATCATCACGTTGAGAAAGTGCTTGCTGTGATTCGTCAAAATCGTCGCCTAACTGTCTGTGAAGTTGCCGAAGAAGTAGGAATCTGTAAAAGCTTGTGCCACCTGATTTTGGCCGAAAAACGGAAGATGCGTCATGTTGCCGCAAAATACGTGCCGCGTCTGCTGACGTGTCACTCCTTATCCATGAATTTTTGACGAAGCATGAGACGACTGTTGTCCCCCAGCCGCCCTACTCTCCAGATTTGGTCCCTGCAGACTTTTTCTTGATCCCAAAGTGGAAATCCTCATTAAAAGGTCTAAGAATTTCAGACAGTAGAGGAAACAGAAGAAAATTCGAAATGGGACCTTCACGCTGTCCCACAAAACACGTTCCAGGACATGTTCCAGAAATGGAAAAAATGTTGGAAGCGGCGTATTAAGAGTGGAGGGGAGTACTTTGAAGGTGACAGATTTGAATAAGTTATAAGTAAAGAAATAAATTTTTAAAAAAAGTTTGGTTTCTTTATGGACAGCCCTCATAAACCTTCTGAGGAACAACAGAACTTTGTCGAAAAACACTACCTGACCCTGTTCATACCAATACACAAACCAACCTCAGTGTTCACAATTTATATCTATAACATCCACTATATTATCCTAATTTCCTTATTTCCATGAGGTTACAGCAGATGGAAGATGCACACAACCACTGGCATCCAACTAGTGCTAAGGTTAGGCGACACCTCCAGTACCCACATCTTCAAGGCACAGTGTTTAATCAAGTACAAGGACTCATTTACCTTAACTTATCTATTACTGTGCTTACTTGACCAGGATGATTTCCCAGCACATGCTGCAACGTAGCAATAAACTTGAGGGAATGCAGAGGAACCACTCGATCATCATGATCGGCTGTCAGCAGCAAAGCCGCCGGATACTGAAACAAAAGAAGGTAACATTATGTATGCCAACACCACACCACTGCATCAGAACTCAGTATGTAACTTCATTATACATTATTCAGCATAACCCAATAAACACAACTGTATCAGAGCGCGATATACAGCAACTGCTAGCCCCAGGTAAGCAATGGATATAATGCTAGTTCAGCCTCACAGCTGGTTGGGATCTGAAGAAGATAAAAATCTCTTTTCCCTTCTGTCAATCAAACCCTGGTTCCTTGGCCATTCAGCCCACTCAATGTTGTATATAACATAACCTTCGAATATTCTTTATAGAAGCATCCAAAAGTTTCCCAGCTAATGCTGAAACATCTGGGTTAGTTAATAAATACTTTTAAGCTTTACATTTATGCTAATATCAACCACATATTTAACCATTACCCAACCAGGTTGGAATTTAAATTTTAGCACATGGTTTATGAAAATTGCTTTATTGGGAAACAGAAACATAAAATTATGAAATAAACAGAATTTTGTGGAAAATAAAACAGAACTCATGCAGTATGTCTTAAAAATACAATAAATTTCCTTGTTGCCCGAATACATGAAATGAATTTTTAGAGGCATTTTTCCTATGTGCTTGCACATGTAAATACAGGCCTTGAAAAGATAGCAAAAAAAAAAAAATGTCCAAAATTCAGGTGCTGTCATTATACGATACACAACTCAAGATTATAAAAAGATATTGCCTTTACAGTAAGTTACAGTGATGTCAAAATGAAAGTAAATGTGAAGTGAAGTTTAGATACACATATTCTTCATCCATCCTCTCACATGCTATTATTTTCACAAACACTCCAAGTAACCAATGACTGAAGAACAAAGTACACATGAATATAATGCATTCTATGATTGGTCCTTCACAGGGTACTGTCAATACATCTGCTACCAATCTGGTGCCTCACACAGAATTATGTCATAATGGCCACAGATCCCAATTCTCTGTGTGGCCATTACTGTGGCAATTAATGTTCTTACTTCGCCTTCTAAAAATCAATGATGACATTTAAATGCACAAAGCCACTAATCATGTAAGAACAGTAAATTAATGGAGATAAAGTCTGATATTCCTTCATGTGGTCACATATTTAAAAACTTCATTCCTCTACATAAAGAAAAATACATTCACACTCTCATCTCACAGATCAACTTCATCACCTGGCTCAGTTATGTACACCAACTTCTCACTTTTACAGTTACTGACATAATTTATACCATGTTCAAGGCATGAATTTTATGGCTAACACAAAAATGTGCCAGTGGTTAAACCACATAAATTCTAATAAATTTTGGATTCATCCACACTAACCTGATTACCTTCACCAACAGGCACCTTCACATTGTGCAGCGGTGAATACTTGATCATATTCTCATAACTTTCCTTCTCATCAGAACTTCCATAATCCGAAACCCAGCAATAACCAATTGTAAATTTGTGAAACCTTAGCATGTCGAAAACACTGTCAAAAGAAACCGTAAAAGAAGTTTTTATTTATTTACATGGCCTGATAAGAAAATAACAAGTAGGAAGGTTGTTGACAGCAACTTGCAACAAGGGCAGGCTACATGATTCACAAGTACCATGTCAATAAATCACTGGGGCTCTGGAGTTAACCCTTCAGCATGGGGGCATTTAAAACCCAGTTAATACTGTGATGTGGGAAGGTTTTTCTACGGGGTATTTAAATTTTGAGCTAAATTGTGCAGGAGTCTATTCAAAACAATGTAGTTTTGTTAATAGTGGTTGGATTTCGATGAAACTTGACACAAAATATTTAGGAATGTCTAAGCTTTTCGAATATCCAATCAAATCTTACCTTAAAAATTTAACTTGGTGTGAAATGCCTTGAAACAATTCTTCAACACACAGGGCTGCTTCACATTCAGGGCACCAAAACACTGTCTCCTTCCTTCTATTGTTTTTGTAACACACTACACACCTCTTTGTTGGCCTGGCCTTTTCTTCTATCGGTGGTATTCTTTCTGGAAAACGTCTTTCAAGAAGTCGCAGCACATTTTTGTCTGTGGAATGATGGCCTTGAAATTTCTTGACACTTTCACTTCCATGTTCAACGACTAGTGCCTGTACCAGTTCTACTCTGAATTTAAAATGGTCTATTTTGGTCTGTCCTGAATTTGCGCGGCATATTACCATACAGTTTAGAACTGTAATATTGAGTAATCTCCTAAACAGTTTTAT
>Ga0123354_10010272_pt1 | contig 14419 bp, 14 predicted proteins | sample TergutLab28metaG_2_FD_97872 | JGI IMG/M metagenome (GOLD analysis project Ga0123354, IMG submission 97872) | Labiotermes labralis P4 segment gut microbial communities from Petit-Saut dam, French Guiana - Lab288 P4 | ecosystem: Host-associated > Arthropoda: Insects > Digestive system > Gut ... | reverse complement strand
GTGTGAATTATACATAGGTTTTATTTTTTGTAAAAAGCATTTTTAAACCGTTTTTCCAATTTTAGTCACGTTTTCCAAATGTTTTCTCCACCTATGTATAATTTTTCCGAGAAATTAGGTTAGTTAGTTGTTGCTATGGTTTGAAATGGTGGTTGTTATTGTATTTGTTTTATCTGTTTTTTTCTGTTTGTTATGGTTGATAATGTAGCAGAGTATTGTCGTTAACCATATTGTTGCATTGACATATAATATGCCTGGATGCTGTAGGAATGGAGTCCAGCGATAGAGGGGGATGTTGCAGATATAGCAGATTAACTCGTATATGAGGGGTATTGTGAACCATGTTGCAGTTGTGAGAAGTTGATGTCTGATTAATTTGCTTATGTTTTCTTTGTTGCTTTTTTGGCTTTGATATAGAATAAATACGCCTACAGCTCCACACATGGTTACAATTAGAAATGTGTTAGTTTGGGATACAACATAATTAACGAAGGTACGCGCGTGTATTATATGCAAATAGTAATAATTCATCACTCGGCAATACACGAAAATTGTTAAGTAATAAATTGCGATGGCTACAAGTAACATTCCTATGTATTTGGCTTTGCTGCTTATTTTTTCCATACCTTCTTTTCCTCTCTATCTATATGTTATTGGAGGGGGTTAAATTACGGGTTTAGGTTTTTTGTTTTAGAATTTTGTTGACTATTTCTGGGTTAGCTTTGCCTCGTACTTCTTTCATTACTATGCCCATTAGCATTCCAAATGCGTTTTTACCGTTCTTTTCAATTGCTTGTTTGTTAGCAACGATAATGCGGTCAATGATTTGTTCTAGGTCAGTTTCTGTTAGCATTTTTAGGCCTAAGGTGGTTATTGCGTCTTGTACGGTTTTATTTTCGTTTTTTGCGAGCCAACTGAAAACTTCTGCTAAGGCTTCTTTAGCAAGTGTGCCTGAGCTAACTGTGGCAAATAAGGTTTTTATTTGGTTTTCGTTGACGTTTTCGACTGTGATGCCGTCTCGTTTTAATGATTTTATGGTTTCAGTGAGAAACGCTGCAACAATGGATGCGGATATAGCTGTTTCGTTAACAATTTCTTCAAATAATTTGGCCCATTCAGAGTCTATGATTTGTTTTGTCAATTTTTCATTTAGTTGGTATTGTTTCATTATGCGCGATAGTTTTTTCTCTGCGGGTTCAGGCATATTATCTAAAACTTCTTTGATTAGTTCCTCTGTTATGGCCTGTATGGGAATGTCTGTTTCAGGATACATTCTAGACGCGCCTGGACGTGGTCGCATGTAACGTGTTGTGCCGTCCTCTTTAGCGGTTCTAGTTTCTACAGGCACACCTACAAGTAATTCTTGAGCGCGATCCACCACAGCTTTTAGTGCATCTTGAGTATTTTCTGCGGTATCTGCAACAAATACAACTCCATCTTCGTCTGTTGCACCAACGGCTCTACGTACCGCCGCTACTTCTTCAAGTGTTATGCCATAGTTAGGCAGTTCATCGGTATGAAAAATTCCGCCAACCCTACCCCAAAACTTTGCCCTATCAGAAAACTCTGAACCCACACGAAAATTAGGCATTAACTCTCTACCTAAAAGCCCCGCAAACCCTACCAGCTTAACAGCTAAAACTTTCTGATTTTTATCCACAGCTTTTCGAATAACCTTCGCCTTAGACTCACTAAAAACATCTGTAACATCCACAAAAACATGTTCCAATTTCTCTTTAGTAATACCTCTATTATGTAACTCCTCTTTTATACTAAGTAACCCCAGTTGACGCTGCACTTCATACTCAATCACCGTGGAAATTAACTCAAGCTCCTGTACACCCTTAATTTCAATTAAAGCACCCTCTGAAATTGACACATTAAGATCTTGACGAATAACCCCTAAACCACGCATAACTTTACCTGTATCACGCAAAATCTTACCAATCGCCAAGGCAACCTGCTGCGCTTCAAGAGGAGAATAAATCACAGGCGCCGTAGTAACCTCAATTAACGGAATACCAAGACGATCAACACGATAACGAATAGTTTTACCCTCATCTTCAACACCTATCTTTCGCGCAGCATCCTCCTCAAGACTAACCGCCTGCATAAAAATAGTCTTCTCACCCACCTTTATCCCACCATCTAATGCTATAACACTTGTACGTTGAAAACCCGTAGTGTTAGAACCATCAATAACGGTTTTGCGCATAACATGCACCTCATCAACAGGTTGCATATTCATCATAAGCGCCGCTGTGAGAACAACTTTTAAAGCCTCTCTATTCAAGGGGTGTGGTGGCTCCTCATCCATCTCAACAAGACACACACTTTTACCCTTAGCCTCATAAAGAATTCTAACACCCTTTTGAAACTCAAAAAACACTGAAGGATCAAACTGCCCAAGCTCACTCTGCGTCGGACGAAGACGACGCAAAAAAGTTACCTCAGGATTCTCCTTAAACAATTCTGGCTGACAATTACAAAACAATTTTGAACCAACATTAAGTTGCTGATGAATTTCTAAACCAATTTTCAAACCAATCTTCGTATAATCAACAACAGACACTTTATTCCACTCCATAAACAATTTTTTCTTGAGAACGAGTACACAACGTAAACTCACTTGAAATGTTAGTTTTCAACAACAACTGTACTTCTTCAGCATCATCACTCTGACCAAGAGCCCACATAAGCTTAACAAGCCCCGTCTCAGGAAACATATCCTCAAGAGGCACAACCCCTAAACTTAACAAATCACGACCTGTATCGTACACATTCATATTAACCCGCCCCCAAATACACTGTGAAGCAAGCGCTACAACAACTCCTTTAGCAGTAGCATTTCTGATAGCATCAAAACAGACTGAACTAACATGCCCCAAACCTGAACCTTCAAGCAAAATACCCCTAAAACCCTGATTAACATAAAAATCAATAACTGAAGGATCCATACCTGGGTAAAACTTTACAAGCGCAACTTTATCACAGAAATCCGCCTTCAAAATCAACTCCTTTGAACTGTCCCTACGTTGATAATCCTCATTTTCAAGGATAATTTTTTGATTCAAAACTTTAGCAATAGGAAAACCATTAACAGACTTGAAAGTGTCCCGACGACTTGTATGACACTTACGAACTTTAACACCCCTATGTACAACAATAGCTGAATCAGAGACCGTTTCATGCATAGCTAAACCTACCTCAGCAAAAGGGGCTTCACTGGCAACTTTGACAGCGCCAATCAAATTAGTTGCAGCATCACTACTAGGACGGTCAGATGAACGTTGCGCTCCAACAAGAATCACAGGAACAGGCAAGTTTTGTAATGCAAAACTTAATGCTGCAGAAGTGTAACCCATAGTGTCTGTGCCATGGGCAATTACAATACCATCAACACCTTGCTTTACACATTCAGCAACTTTATGAGCCAATTCAGTCCAATTTTTTGGAGTTAAATTTTCACTATAAATGCTAAAAACAATTTCAGTATCAATACGAGCAATTTCTGATAACTCAGGCACAACACCATAAAGATCGTTTGCCGATATGGCCGAACGAACTGCACCCGTCCGATAATCCACACGACTCGCAATGGTTCCACCTGTACTCATAATCACTACATGAGGCAAAGCAGAGTTTTGTTTGGGCGGTGTTGGCGATATAAACGTGGGTTTGGTACCAATACCAATTTTCTCTACGTTAACACTTTCAGAAGCTGTTATACCAATGTTGTAGCCACTCTTCAGTTTTATAACAATATTTGCAGCATCTCCCCGTTCTACACGTGGAATTAAAATCCCTTCATAAGTCCTATCTTTGCTGATAACACGTATGATATCTCCAACTTGACAATCCGCCGCTTGAAGTAGGTGTAACGCTATACCATTATAACCTGAATTTTCCAACTCGCTCATGCTAATCTCTCTATTAAACAGTAACCCACGTGCTAACTCTAAACATATGAGTTATGTGTTACCTAACACATACATAACTAAAAGCTTTTTTTAAATAACCCTCCAAAAAATCATACAAATAACTCTACAGAAAACCTCAAAAATACCCTTCAAATTGAGCACATAGTAAACATTATCATTTAATCCACTTTTCAGAAAGTCTCTGATCTGGTGATGATGTTATTTGTTGTTTGCAGTACTATTTTTTTCTATTCAAACACTTATAGTACGGTTTTATCGTGGCGTAGCTTTTTATACGGGTTGGTATAAATATGAAAGTTGTGTAGGTGCCAAAGAAGTGTCAAAAATTAAAGTTGCATTAATTGGTGTTGGAAATTGTGCTTCCGCTTTCCTTCAGGGTTTAAATTATTATAGTAAAGCTTCAAAACCAGAAGAGTTTGTTGGTTTGCGTAACTCAACATTAGCTGGTTATACTCCATGTGACATAACAGTTGTTGCAGCATTTGATGTAGATGAGCGTAAAGTCGGATTAGATCTCTCAGATGCAATTTTTGCTGAACCAAATAATGCGCCAAAAGTATCTCAAGTGCCAAAAACAGGTGTTATAGTAAGTAAGGGTCCACTTCTTGATGGAGTTGGGGAGTCAACAAAAGACATAATTAAAGTAAGTAGCCAAGTTGATGTTGATGTTGCTCAAACGCTTAAAAATTCAGGGGCTGAAATGGTTATAAATTTGCTCCCAAGTGGTGCAATTAAGGCAACTGAATATTATGCAAAACAGGTTATCCTGGCGGGTTGTGCATTTATTAATGCTACTCCAAACTTTATTGCAAGTGAACCCTTGTGGGCAAATCAATTTAAAGAAGCAAACTTGCCCCTTATTGGCGATGATTTAGTAGATCAAGTTGGCTCAACAGCATTACACAAAACTTTACTCAAATTGCTCTCGGAGAGTGGTGTAAAAATCTCTGAAACTTATCAACTTGACGTCGGAGGCGGGGCAGAATCCGTTGATACACTCGAACGCACAAGAGACGCGAAACGAACAATCAAAACCGAGTCAGTCGCATCAGCCTTACCATACAAAACCAATATTGTAGCGGGATCAACGGACTATGTGGACTTTTTACAAAACAAACGTGATAGCTATTTCTACATAAATGGCGTCTATTTTTGCAATACACCCCTAAAAATTGACTTAAAATTCCAAACTGTTGACGCCCCAAACGCAGGCAGCATACTTTTAGATGTTGTACGCGCAGTTAAAGTGGCGTTAACTAAAAAACAATCAGGCGCAATTAAAGTAATTTGTGCTTACGGATTTAAACGTCCACCTGAAATGACCTCCATAGATGTAGCTGAGGAAGAATTTAAACGCTACACAAACGCCTAACTTTTCTTTTCTAAAAAAACTCAATGTGTCACAATAGACACATTTGTCATTTTTTCTATCTCTTTAATAACCTGTTCTTTTACACAATTCTTCTTTAAAGAATCCTTTAATTTATCAATTGTTTGAACAGGTGTAGGATCAACTCCACGAAGTATAGCTAAGTAATTACTTAAAAAATCTGCCACAGCAATAACTGAGAGCATCTTTGCAAGACTACTTTTACCTTGACTCCAAACCTCATAAAGACTTACCCCAGACGCCTCCATGAGCTTTTTTGTTACTTCAATACGACTATGAATCTCTACGGACTCATCCCTATCACGAATAAAAATCGCAGCTAACCGATCTTTATGCGCCTCAGATTTTTCATACCCAACTATTTCATTATGATTTAACTCAGGTAAATTATCCCATTTTGACACCATTTTAGCATTCTCATTAATCTGCTGCTTAAATCGCCTAGCGGCACCACTATAAATGCCAAAACCATAAACCATAGGAATAACGCCTTCAATGTTAATCGCTAAAGTTTTAACGAAACTATCTGCAACCGGTGTTTTAGCAGCATTCTGTCTTTCAACTTCTTCTAGTATGGAAAATGCTTCATTAAACTCTATAGAAACCTCAGATAACCCTATTTTCTCAAGATACATTAGCAGAGGTATAAGCATGTATGGCAAAGCTGCCCTAGGTGGCATACCTGCTGGAACCTGTAAATAGGGAATATTTAGACACTCTGCAATCCTCATAAGTGTACCACCACTTGTTATACAATAAATCATACACTTATTTCGAAGGGCATCAAGAAGAGCACTTAAAGTCTCTTCAGTATCCCCCGTATAACTAGTTACCAACACCAAAGTCTCTTCATTAGCATAAAAAGGCAAATGATACTCTCTATTAACCTCTATAGGAACACAAATTTTACCTCTCGCCCAATCCTTAAGAAATTCACCACCAATAGCCGAACCACCCATACCTGCAATGATAATATTGCGGGGTTTAGGATAACTAGTTGTTATACCTGTAGCTAAAATAGCTGCCTCTCGATAGTGTCTACTCATGTTTAGACAAAACTGCAACATGCCTGCCTTATCTACCCGCTTCATTTCTTGAGGATCTACTAACCTATGAGTATCCATCGCTTAAACCTCAACATTACTTATTTTAATATCGTTATACACCTTTTTAAGCTGAACGCAACTATAAACATGTAGGCAAAAAAAGTGAACAAAAGCAAACTTTCCATAGCTATTCCAGTATCCATAATATCTGACACACCTCACCTACGCGAGAAAACCTCAAAGATAGGATTAATCGCCCGAGCAGCAGCAATATTTAGAATACAAGAAATCATCATATACCCAGACGACCCACACACAAACCAAACACGCGATCTAAAACTTATAGCAAAATTATTAAACTATATAGAAACCCCACAATACCTAAGAAAAAACATCTACAAAATAGAACCCGACCTACAATACGCTGGAATTTTGCCACCTCTACGTGCACCACATCATCCGACCAGCGGTAAAAACAGAGATCTAAAAATTGGTGAATACCGCGAAAGTATAATATTAAACCAAACAAAAGAAGGCCTAATAGTTGACCTTGGCGTCCAAAGTACCGCCCTATTACGTGAGCGACAATTCTTTGTTGGTGAACGCTTAACAGTTCAAGTTATAAAAAATGGCGAACGAATTGAAGTTCAATCAGTCAACCGTAACGATGTTCCCTCTTACTGGGGATTTCAAGTTAAAGTTGAAAATGAAACATTTGGACACATGTTGCAAACTGAACAATTCGATTTAGTAATATCAACTGCCCGTGTTGCTAACTACTTTGTTGATGTTGCTGACAAAATTGCCAAGCGATGGAATCAAGCTAACAGAGTATTAATGGCCTTTGGCGCCCCCTCACGTGGACTACATGAAATCGTTAAAGATGAAGGTCTACGCCTTGAAAACATTTCAGACTTCATCGTTAACACAGTTCCCAACCAAGGAACAGCTACAGTACGAACAGAAGAAGCCCTTATAATCTCCTTAGCAATACTGAACACACAATTTAACCTATAAACCCATTTTATCAAAGCTTTTTCAAGGTTATAGGTAAACAAATAAATGCTTCAGTTCTCACTTTGCTCATATGCCTACCTTCGACATTGCTATGCCATTAACTCTACTGCTAGTTGTAACAGCAGCATTTCTCCTAAACAAACGAGCAGAAAAAAAAATCAAAGCAACAATGACAGAAGAAAAAGAGTTTCAAACAAAAGACATCCTCATGTTTGCCATAGTAATAGCCGTTGTCGTTTCAACCATCGCTCTAACATCCTATTTTAACCCAGGTAACATGTTTGAAAACATTCTACTAGCTATTTTCTTAGGATCCTACACAATGCTACTATTCACTTTCACTCACCTCTTCTCAGACATTAAAAAAAGAAGAGCACAAATATTTTCAATATGCATTGGCATAGCCAGTCTGATTACAGGCATAGCTAGCCTTTTAGAACCCCTTCAAGACCCCGCTACACCCTTTAGAGTAGGAGCATTTTTTGGATTAACCATAATATGTTTTGCAATAGCAGCATATGAACAAAAGAAAAATGACGACGGTAAAAAAACAAAATGGTATCTTGCAGCACAACCACCTGCACTATTTCTATTAATCTTTATCTTCTTTAACATACTTCACTTCGAAAATACATTAAATATTTGGTTCCCCTATGTACTAGATATTTTTGGGGCAACCTTTGCGATACTTATTATCCTATATATTAGTCCAATGTTTAACTGGAAAACCGTTGGAATATTTGCTGCACTATTGACAATATTAGATATTATATTGGTCTTCAGTGGGCCAATGATTACCGCAGCAAACACTTTCACAGGATTGGGTCTACCCGTAATCATTTATTTACCCAACATTCCCTTTTACCATAATGCCGCCGGCGTTATGGCCTTTAGAGGCCTTGGTCTTGGCGACTTCTTTTTCGCCGGAATATTGGCTATTCAAACATTCCACAAATTCGGCAAAAAATATGGCTACACTGCGATCATCTCAATGGTTATATCTTTCACAATCTGGGAAATATTCATGCAAGACATTATAACATACTTTAACCTACACGGATTCCCTAACCTTACCGGACTTCCCGCAACAGTATTTATCATCACAGGCTGGATACCTATAGCAATAATCGGTACACTTATGTATAAAAAACAAAAAGAGCCCACGACCCCTCTTCAAACAGAACTTCCAACAGAATCCACATCTAATGATTCACCCTAAAGGTTCTATACTGAAAGCATGCCCTTTGCTCTCATCATAGAATATGCTATTGTAATGTTGTGGTATGCTGCAAAAATTTGTTTATACGTAATATTTTATCTAATCATAACATCTGTGCTGCGAAAGGTTATTAAGGCATAGGGTTTTCTTTTAAGCGGCAAGATGATGCAGTCAACTGCAATTCAAGACATTAACTATTTTAGTTAGTTATGTCGCTATGGTTAAAATAGTCTAATGAAGAGGTGAAAAGATATGGAAAACATTTACGCAGCAATGCTCCTTCACAAGGCAGGTAAAGAAATTAATGAAGAGTCCGTTACAAAAGTTCTTACTGCAGCAGGTATTAATGTTGATACAATACAAGTTAAAGCACTCGTTGCATCACTTAGTGAAGTTAACATTGATGAAGCAATTAAAGCAGCTCCAACTATGATGGCCGCAGTTCCAGCAGCAGCACCCGCAACAGGTGATGAAGCTAAAGTAGCCGCACCAATAGATGACAAGAAGAAAGCTGAAGACGAAAAAGCCAAAGAAGAAGCAGCACTAGAAGGATTAGGCGCATTATTCGGATAAATAACGCCTCAATTTTTATTTTTACAACAATTTTTCCCTCTTAATTATTTTGTCACTTAACTTATGTATTAACTATATTTTGTAATTATTGAATGGCGCATCTTTTAATTGAAGTATCCAGAGCGTCATGTTTTGGGTTATTTTGTTTCTTTGTTTGCTGTTGACGTATTAAGAGTGCCTGTTTTCTGGAAAGGTTTATTTTATGCAATGGTAATCTGGTGTAAAAATGCAGGCGGATAAACATGTCCGCAGGGATGTGGCCGAAAGGCTGAACCGTAAACAAATAATACATTAGGTGAAAAACAAATGGCCTACAAATACATGGCAGATGAATGGGCAAAGCCCGAAGACTCCTTTGTTGAAGAACTAATGCGACAACGCTTAGTGCAATGGAGAAGACAACCAACCGTAACACGTATTGAACATCCAACAAGGCTCGATAAAGCCCGTAAACTAGGTTACAAAGCAAAACAAGGCTTTGTAGTTGTCCGTACACGCGTAAGACGTGGTGGACTACGTAAAATAAGACCACGCTCTGGTAGACGGCCAAAACGTATGGGTGTTGCAAAATTTAAACCATCAAAAAGTATCCGATTAATCGCCGAGGAAAGAACGGCAAAAAAATTCCCTAACTTAGAAGTCCTAAACAGCTACTGGGTTGGTCAAGATGGAAGAAGCAAATGGTTTGAAGTAATACTAGTTGACCCTCATAGTCCAGTTATACAAGCAGATAAAGACATAAACTGGATTACCGAACGTCAACACACAAGCCGCGTCTTTAGAAGCCTAACTAGCGCAGGTAAACAAGTAAGAGGATTACGCAACCGTGGACGCGGAGCAGAAAAAGTTAGACCAAGCCTCCGGAAAGGCGCAAGAAAACACGGAGACCAATAATCATGTGTAACATAAAACCCGTTATCCAAAAACCCGATGGCAAAACAAAAAAAGGCAGAGGTTTTAGCCCAAACGAGTTAACAAAAGCAGGCATAACCTGCTTTCAAGCTAAACAATTAGGCATACCCGTTGACTTTCGACGCAAAAGCGAACACGAAAGCAACATTGAAACCTTAAGCCGTATAGCTGACAAAAAGACTGAAGCATAAATTTAGCTAAATAATGCTATAAGTCAAAAGAACTCGGTGCCCAATGTCCCAAAAATCACTTGTCAACTATATCGATTTAAGAGCCTTTGCTCACGCCACAGAAGACCCAGAAAAAGTCCTATCAGCACTACATAAACTACTACCAACAGAACTATCTGAAACTGTACAATTCGAAAAAAACAATTTAACAGGACATCACGGGAACTCTATCACCCTTTTTACAACCCAACTAACCGAAAAAAAACACCTACCCACCCTACTTGAAAAAATAGGTCAAAACATAAACGCCATAGACAAAGACACCCTAAACAACAACCTCCAGCTACATATAGACAAAACCAACTTATACCTACGCTTTGACAAACAAGCAGCATTACTAGGCAAAATTAAATTCACACAAAACGATCCCATCCACTTTAAAATTCACTTCAAAAATAAAACACATGAAGAAATAATAGAGATTCTCAAAAAATCTGGGTTACTACCATGAAACGCTTATTTGCTGACCTACACCTAAAAATTAACCCAAAAGACACACAAACCCTTCAAAATACAATACAGCGCGCAACAAATTTTGGTTATCGCTACATAGCAGTCCCTTTTTCTTTTGAACCAACGACAAGTGAAATTGAGAACCTAACAACAGTTTGTAAAACTTCCGGCATCGAACCTGTTTTAAGAGCGGATTTGTATCCTCGAAACGAAAATGACCTTATGAATAGTCTACGCCGATTAAGACGTAAATTTGACATAATTTGCGTTCTTTGCGATAATAAAGAGCTTTCTCGTCAAGCTGCCAAAGATCGTCGGGTAGACTTGTTGAATTTTCCCAATCTTGACTATCGTAACCGCTTTTTTGATCGTTCTGAGGCTGAACTTGCTCGTAGTGGCAATGCAGCTTTAGAAATTGATGTTAAACCATTGTTTACTTTAGAAGGCCCAGCGCGTATTCGTTTTCTGGCTTGTTTACGGCGTGAAATTACAATTGCCAAAACTTTTGGTGTACCCTTGATTGTTTCCAGTGGTGTAAATGAAGAACGTTTTATGCGTATGCCACGTGACATGGCAAGTTTATCCTACATATTTGGGTTAGATATTGTTGAGGGTTTAAATGCTGTTTCGTCTAATCCTTTAGCTATTGTTTTACGTAATCGTGAAAAGCTGTGTAGCAATTTTGTTGCTCCAGGAGTGCGTATTGTTAAGGAGGTTTGTGGTCTGTGAAGCGGGTGAAGCGGCGTTATTTGGCATTGCAAGTGGAAATGGAAGGTGTGCCCTCTGAAAAAGAGTTAATGGATGCTATTTGGGGGTCTGTTACGCGGCTTTATGGTGAGGTGGGCGCTAGTTTGACTAGTATGGCTTTGATTAATTTTGATGTTTCTTGTAAAATTGTTGTTGTTCGTACTTCGCTTGAAACGTTGGATTTTGTTAGGGCTTCTTTGGCTTGTATTATACGTGTTGCGGGTATGCCGGCTTCTGTGCATGTTTTGGCGGTTTCAGGAACCATTAAGGCTTTGCTTAAACATTTTTAGTATTTAATGTGTGTTTACTTTTTTGTTATATGTAAAGGTTTTATTTGCTGTGTGACAAGATAAACGACAGTATGTAATGTTAAACTGTTTGATAAGGTTGTTAAATCTATATAGTAATGTTTATCAATGTCACAGAAATATTACCTAACATTACATTATGTTTGAGAAAAGCATAAAGTAAACGGAGAGATGCAAAAATTGGAGTTAAATCAATTTTATTTCAAACTTCCTGAACTCAAAACAGAGCCAATAATCGACGATAGCACATTAAGAGACGGCATTCAAATGCCTGGCCTAGCCGTTGGACCACAAGACGCCGCACAAATAGCTAAACTATTAAGCGAAATAGGCGTAGAAAGAATCGAATTATTCCACTATCAAGAACCTGACAAACAAGCCGCAAAACTCATCCTAAACCAAAAACTAGACATGAGAATTGCAGCATGGTGTCGTGCAGTAAAAGAAGACATTGACAGTGCAGTACAATTAGGTTTCAATGAAGTAGGCATCTCTCACCCCGTTTCAGACATGCATTTCCAAGCAAAATGGCCTGAAAAAACTCGTGAACAAATCCTCGCTAACCTAATTGATGTAACCGAATATGCCGCAAAAACCTGTGGTTTGCGCACATTTGTTCACGGCGAAGATAGTACACGAGCAGACTGGACTTTTGAATCTAAACTAATTAACAGTGTTGCTGATGCAGGTGCAGAATGTTATCGTGTTTGTGACACTGTAGGCATCGGCCTCTCAGGTGATGATGCACCTCTGCCAAGTGGCATCCCCGCTAAGGTTGTTGCAATTAAAAAAGAAACCAAAATCAAAGCCATAGAAATACACGCCCACGATGACTTTGGCAATGCCGTTGGAAACACTATAGCGGCCATTAAAGCCGCTCAAGGTGTCTGGGAAAAAATTTACGCAAGCACAACATATCTAGGTATTGGCGAACGCGCAGGTAATGCTGAAACAGAAAAAGTCATCTTAAACCTGTATTTACACTATGGCATACGCAAATTTGAAGGCAAAACAGAGAAACTAAAACAAACAGCAGACTACATCAGCCACGCCACAGGTTTCCACCTGCCCCCTAACAAGGCCATCATTGGCGACTATGGCTTTGCCCACGAATCAGGCATACACACTCACGGTGTCCTAAGCAACCCCTGGACTTACGAACCATACCCACCAGAACTTGTGGGTAACAAACGCAGACTAACCATAGGCAAGCAAAGTGGCAAAGGCATAATCAAACACAAAATAACTGAAATCACCGGCACAGAACCAGATGACCAAAACATCGCCACAGTCGTAGACACAGTCAAAAACATATACGCAAACGGCCGACGCGCCTCACTAAACGACGACGAATTCAAAAAAATCCTCCAAGACCTAAAAATCACACAATAACCCCAAAGTTATGGAACACCATAACTCCAACTAACCCCCTAACCCTTCTCAATTTTCAACAATTAACATCCAATAACCCTCACTAAAAATAAGAACAGTTTAACGATAAAACAATAAGTATACCCATTATTGACTCCAACAGGATAACAACAATTTATCCCTAACTTCCTGATTTAAGTAATATGTTTTTGGTTCTGAGCTTGTTTTTACGTTATTTTTACAATGGAAGCTTTTTTATGGAAACAACACATTACTTAAATAAGTAATATAGACACATCCCTAAAAGGTTAAATATGGATCTAATTGTAAAAATGGCTGATAAACACGACTTATGGCCGAAATATGTTGCTTAATTTTGGGAAGTTAGGGTTGTAAAGTATTTACGCTGATAATCCTGTTTACTCGGTTCCGTTACCCACATCGTTATCTATGTTAGCGGTGTTACCTGAAATCTCACCACCTAACCGTTCAAAAGAGTTCATAGTGCCATCAATGTATACACCGCCACCACTCTGTAAAGCGGTGTTACCTGAAATCTCACCACCTGACATACTAAAGGAGCCATACATCATGTATACGCCACCGCCATAACCGCCATTATGGGCCCATGCATATGTAAGTGTGGCTGTGTTACCAGAAATTTTGCCACCATACATTTCAAATGTACCCCAATTATACACTCCACCACCCCATGTTGCAGCATTACCCGAAATCACACCGCCAACAAACTCAAAAACACCCTCAGCACTAATATTTACGCCACCACCACGATCATCTGTGTTACCGGAAATCTCTCCATTAACCATAATAAGTGTACCCCCAAAAACAGATACGCCCAACCCCCTATCACCATTCTCATGCATTACAATAATCCCATCAAGCGTCAACCGTCCACCACTCATAATAGTGATAACATTTTGTCCATCCAGTCCAATCAGCCTAAAAAAGCCCCTTCCGCCAGCACTTTTTAATGTAATGTCTGCACCTGCAGGAATAGTAAGCTCAGGACCAAGAGAAATATCTTTAGTAAGAACAATATCAACATGTACCCCAACCTCTGCTTTATTAACAGCATCTCTTAACTCAGCCGCGTTTTTAACGCGTACAGAACCATTGGTTACAACTAAAGACTGATAAGCCAACAAAGAAACCAGTAACACAACAACTACAATTAAAGAAACAATTAAAAGT
>Ga0123354_10010271_pt1 | contig 14419 bp, 6 predicted proteins | sample TergutLab28metaG_2_FD_97872 | JGI IMG/M metagenome (GOLD analysis project Ga0123354, IMG submission 97872) | Labiotermes labralis P4 segment gut microbial communities from Petit-Saut dam, French Guiana - Lab288 P4 | ecosystem: Host-associated > Arthropoda: Insects > Digestive system > Gut ... | reverse complement strand
TGTAAACCACGGGATCCCGTAGGTAACTACTTCAGACGTACCTTGTATGATTCATATTTTATAAGCCTGAAGATGACCCCAAGGGGTTGAAACATGTAGCTTTATTAATTGTACATAACTTAACTTTACATCATACTGTTGTGTAAGACGGACAATAAATAACATTGTTATATTAGCACAAGGGGATGGAACACCCACAATTTAGACGCTACTAATATATTTATAAAATCAAACTGGATTTGAATAAATGATTTGAGGGGTGGTAAATTGTATTACCTTAAGGACACAGTGCAGTGGTGCTGCAGTAAATATGATAATGAATACTCTGATTTCATATAACGAAGAAACTTTCTTTGCAATGTACCAGACAACCGTAATAAAATTGAAATTATTTGTAACCGTAACATAACGAATTCAGATCTCAACGAGATAGACAACGTACGTATGAAGCAAGGCCCTGGCTCATTTCGCTTAAACATTCTGCCAATGGAAACGCAACAGTATGTGGTGTGTATTGTTTATCTACAAGTCACTAAGACAATGTTGATTGTTGCACAAAAATGCGTTTATGACGAATTTATGTCGTCGGCAATGACAAGACGCCGGTAAAGCTACATGTAAAGCGTACGATTTGTGTCCGATTTAACCAAATCTGGTATTTATCGACAGATTTTCATAACAGTCTCCAATATCAATTTCAGGGAAATCTGTCCAGTGGAAGCCGCGCCGATGCACGGGGACAGACGGACATGACGATGTGCTCCTTGCCACTATGCAAGCGAGTCTAAGAACACACTGCGCTTCATTCGGTCCGTTACTGCATTACGTATCAGACAGGCTGGCTTGTGACAGTTGACAGCGCAGCGGTACTGGCTGGCGAGCGACGGGTGTGACAGGCGCGTGTGACAAACAGACTTTACGTTCGGCAGCAAACTTCGTGGTCGAAATGCTGAGCATGTGGTGTTGGGTTTAAGCAGCACGGCACTATTATTTAGGGAAAAGAAAACTGGATAACACGGAAGACATTGAATATTGTATCGGTGTGGACATTGTTTGATTCGATCCCTTGGCGTAATATTCTTGGCACTACACAACACAACAAATTCAAATGAACTAAATATCATAATTTCACATTATTATAGGATTATCTCTGTCTCCGCACGATAAGCCTTCACTCAATCACCCACTAACTCCAAGGTTTGCTAGTATTTCATCGATTCTTATTACGTTCTGCTAAGCTTCCTTTAGTGCAAGCCGCGTAATCACCCTGTATAGAATTTCAACGGCTTTAGTTTTGACGTAATAATAATTACTTATGGCTATACATTAAATTGTCAAATTACGAATAAACAAGCTCATTTGTTACCATGGTAATGCTTCTCATTTGCTTATGTCTGTCGTAACCATGTTAATATGGTATGACTTAATAACAAACATAGCGTCCTTAGATGTAGGGAAAGCTTCGTCTTCTAGTCGTAGGCAGGATTCTAACTCGTACGAACGGTACGGCACACAACTTCTTTGGCACGTGCGACAGAGACAGACAGGTACTCTAAACACAGGACTGGATATTTTTATAAGTGTTACATAAAATGCGTTTAACTTTTCGGGCATCAAACTTTCACATAACCGTCTTGACAAGAGTTTTTAAGTTTGCTGTGTCAAAAAGAAATTCCGCATGGACAGGAGAAATTTGGTGTATCGATTTAGGAAAGTAACCTTTGAATTTCGACCTTCATTGTTTGACTGTCATTGTAACATTCTTCTAATACGAGCAATACTATTAATAGACAAATCGATTCAGGTAATGTCAATTACATAATGCGAAATAACGATGTGAGTAAGGTCTGACACACTTTATCACATCGATCGATGTCAGTTCCAATCAACTGAAAATAAAAGATAAGATTTAATCTATATTGTAACTGACACGGAACTATTTAACGATAAAATAACTAGATGTTTTAAGAAAATATTATTCTACGGATTATTCGAATGTCCATTAACTGTTTAAAGCCTACTGGCTACGTGCACCATCAGTTTAGCATTTAACAACTGTAGGCTCTGCCCACACTGTATTTATATTTTGTATTTATCTCAGAACAAACAGCGACTTGTGCCACTTACAGCGTAAACTGATTGGTGTTTATAACCGAGATGAAAAGTGTTTACAGCGCGGTACGGACTGGGTCTTTAAATAAAGCGGTCTGCGTTTCGTCTTTAAAGGACTAAGATGAATTACATAATATTGTTACGTAAGGATCTGTATCTTAGAAGGGCCTTAAGATGATGTTATAAGAACCGAAACATGTTGTCCTAATACAATAATAAACATAATAAAGCTTTCCTTATTGTTGCGCCGTGCATATCGTCGAATTATTTAATTAGTATACCAACTGATGAACACACATAAAAATGCCACATTAAAACATTAAAATTGCTCCGACATGTTTCGATCCCAACATCATCATCAGGGAGCTACACTTTCCTCGCTAAAGTCACTATTAAAATTAGTCACTGATTAATTTCATTGTATAAACAGGGTATTGTGGCAGCGTGTCTGTAATGTAAGTTATACTAATTAAGTATATTTTTAAAATAATAATATACTAATAATATCAAAACGAATTAATATATTGTGTACAAAATTCAGCTAATATTACTTCTTTTTGATATTATTATTCGTACTATATTATTATTTTGACAATATACTTAAACAGTAAACTTACAATACAGACACGCTGCCACAACACCCTGCTTATACAAAGAAGTTAATTAGTGACTAATTTTAATAGTGACTTTAGCGAGGAAAGTGTGCCTCCCTGATGATGACCTTAGGATCGAAACATGTCGGAGCAATTTTAATGTTTTAATGTGGAATTTTTATTTATGTGCATCAGTTGGTATACTAATAAAATAATAAAGCTTTGTTGTGTTTGACTGATACATCATTGTATATTTATATGTATTAAAACACGTCGGGATGGCAAACATTAAAAAAATGAATTATGTAAGTCGAAATGAAATACATATAGCAGTACCAACAGTACCTGAGCTTAGTACCTATGAAAATGAGACTTCCATTTTTTGTTTTTTCCTGTGGCGCTGCGGCCCAACGCGGGCCTTGGTCTCCTCATTCTTGAGGATTCTAGATCACACACAACGACACACCACAGTCGGTAGGACTCCTCTGGACGAGTGATCAGCTCGTCGCAGAGACCTCTACCTGACAACACACAACACTTACAAACAGACAAACATCTATGCCCCCGGTGGGATTCGAACCCACGATCTCAGCAGGCGACCGTCCGCAGATCTACGTCTTAGACCGCGCGGCTACTGGGACCGGCAAGACTGCTAATACAAAGTATAAAAGATAGCAACCCCCAAGTATTGATCAAAATTCGGCAGAAGAAGTTCCAAAGAAGAGGTAATAAATACATTGTGAGACATACAAACAAATTAAATGTCTCAAATAGAGAATAACTTCCTGAAATATGAAAGTGATCTTATTTTATCTATTTGCAAGTAAGGGTACAAAGCTGAGTGCACTGATCACAGACACACATTCCTGCTATTAAAATGCTCCACAGTTTCATTAAAAATCCTTCTCTCAACGCTAACCCCAACATGTAGACGAAATTGGCGGGGATCATCAACGTGGATTTCATCGGGCAGTTGAAAAGACATCGAAATGAGGGGGTAAAATTAAAGCAGATCTACCACTTCAGGAAAACGCTGGGGATAACTCTCGGAAACAAGCTACGATCAATTGTGCAAAAATTTTCCAATTACGTAGAATCCACCTACACATTCTAGGTGTCACAAGGGTGACAAGCGGCAAGTTTCACAATGGCGATTCACAAACAGTACGAGGCACAGTACAAAATGTTGTGGCCCAGGCGACCTAGCGCCCTGGATTTGTGCGCCCCTGGTCACGATAATTATATTCTTGTTATTCACTTAATTAACACACCAACTAATGCACACGTGTATTATTTAAAACTCTAAAACTTTTACATTAAAACGCTCCTACATGTTTCGATCATAAGATCATCCTCAGGGAGCATACACTGTTCCCTGCTAAAGTTAAAGTTTAAAAACACTTAGTGATTCATTTCGTGTCAAAACATATAGTAAGAATCGCATATTATAAACAAATAATTAGGTTATCTGGATTGAAGTATTATTCAATACTTACTATAATGTTTTGACACTAATTAATAAATATATTTTATACTTACATACATGCTGCCACAGCACCAAGTTAACATAACGAAGTTAATCACTAAGTGTTTTTAAACTTTGACATTAACAAGGAACAATGTATGCTTCCTGAGGATGATCTTATGATCGAAACATGTAGGAGCGTTTTAACGTAAAACTGTAGAATTTTAAATATTATATGTGTGCATTAGTTGGTGTGCTAATTAAACGAATCTACAAAATGCACGGTGCAATGATAAAGATATCATCATCATCATCATCATCATGTTCCTGAAGGTTTAGGTGTGTTTCCTGTTACTTGATCCTCAAGATGAAGTTGGTCCCTCCATCTCTTCCTCGGTCGTCCTATGTTCCTTCGTCCTTTTGATTTACATTGCAGTGCTTGTTTTGGTAGTCTGTTTGTGTCCATCCTCTGTACATGTTGTAGCCACTTTTTCTGGTACTGTTTTAGTTCCTTTACTATGTTCTGTGCTCCCATTTTTTTTTGCCTAATACACTGATTCTTTTCTTTATCTACCGATAAAGATATATTCCTGTTAATTTCCATTTCACCTTACCTAATTCGTCAGTAACTGACATACACCAGCTTACCGGATATCTAGTACACGCGGTATGGCATCCTTAAACATACTACGAAGAACCTACTAAGAAGATATAAGGACAATAAAGGTTTATCGAGAATTTCTGAAATGAACTGAGCGCTAGAAAACAAAGGTGACATAGACAGCGAGATACAGATCTCCATTAACGTTGACAACATATACCTTTGATTCAAAATCTTGATAAATCTTGCATGTCCTTCTTTAGGAAATAAATTGTGCCTGTTCGTGTCTTTTTCTCTTTTGCAGAAATACATTATTAAGGCCAAAATCTTCTATTGAGAAGTTCTGAAGAAAGACCCAAGCCATATTTCAGTGAAGTCAAGGCACCGTAACAACGGATAGCAACACTGACTCTACTGATTTCAAAGATGGGATTTCGTCAAGCAGAAAGAAGACAGCCGCAGGGGATTCAAAACATGAACATAAAAAACTGCCTCACGAGTCCAATTTTGGCCTTGTAGGGTAAAATGTGATTCCATCGAAGGTGGTCAAAACGCCTCCATCTGTATCTGCACAAGTAAATATGAAGATTCACGTTAGATCAAACTTGCAGTCCGAAATAGGAAACTGTTTGCCACACAGCATGTGCGAATATTTTCATAAGCAGTCTCAGGTATTAATAAGTGCTGGGCTTCAAGATTGGGGGTTTAGTTGGAGCTTAAAAAATTAATCGTAAAATAAGTGCCAAGTTAGTTTGTCACAGCGGCTGTCAAGTTACTAACTAACTAAATCCAGGGAGCAGCGCCCATTTTCAGAAGCTAACAGCTTCTCAGCTAGTCAAGAAATTGCAAGCATTTTACGCAAGCTGAAGGTTCATTACCGTGTTCACAAGAGCCCGAAACCTTTCCCAATCCTCAGACACACCAATTCGGTCCGCGCTCCCATCATACTATTTCTTAAAGATCCTTCTTAATATTATCCTCCTATCTAAGCTCAGGTACCTGTAGCAAAAACAATTTTATTTCAGCTGTTTTACTCTGAAGAATACATTACGCGAAACTACAAAATCTTTTCCTCAGAACATTATCTGTTACAGCACCGTAAAAATACGCATCAGATGTACTTTACAGGCTACTAAAAAGTCACAACGTTAATGTACATACGTAACCTTTCTCATTTTCTCTGATGCAAGCCAAGAATTATTATAGGGATGCAAGAGAAAGTTTTATTCATTCATTCATTCCTACCTTTAACCACAACTAAATATATACAAATACTGTGCATCGGACTAGACCCACCATTACCGATAAACTATATATATGGGTATTAGAACTCTTGTGGCAGGAACAATAAGGATATAACGATAATCACAATTATCAATATTAACTTTACTTTGTCGTCATGATGATGATAATCAACTACGGTAACATATGAAGCTGTTTGCAACCCACTGCACTCTCTCCCGTGTTGTCATCTCAGATGCACTTCCTGTTACTTTTCAAGACGCCCGTTTTTTTCGCTCCAGTAATTATAACTTGAATATCTTAAACTAAAAACTTAACTTATTTATTCCTGGTTATTTACATTCAAAAATATGTCACTGGTTTTAGAAATTCGTCACGGGCCGTAGAATTTTGTACTGAACATTTGTCTGAGCGATTTGTAGATCACGCATGTAGTCCTGTGCTTATTGTTATTGTTTTTTATTATTGTAGTAGTAGTAGTAATAGCAACGGCTTTTGTGTCGTAGACGTCGTTGCAGACGTTACCTACGGAGGTGGTGGTGGTAGTAGTAGTAGTAAATACAGTATACCTGTGTTACTTCTACGTAAGAAAACCAATTTTTCGAGGGAGACAATGCCTTTGTAGCGACAGATGTGTTTTCTTCCCAATGCGGGAAATTTTGAAACATAGTGATTTAGAACTGATTTGATACATTAGTAGCATTCTTGATCGCTGCTGTAAGATTCTGACAAGGAAACTATGCATTATTAATGAGCCACGATAAGAAACTCAACGCTGATACAATATCATGGCCCGGACTTGATTACAGGACTCACAGTACAGAGAACGCCAATTATGTCACGCTTGAAAGATCTCGGCTATTTGAGACGGAAAGAAGAACAAAAGTACAGCATTTGGAATTGCAGCTGCGCTGGCAGAAGCAGGGTGGGCTTGATGGAATCGCAGATGGGCTCAGCAGCATAAAACAGCTGCGCATGCGCATTGACTATGTATCGCGGTGATGAAACCGCGCTGGGCAGAGCATCAATCTCCTCGCTACAAGCCCCCACTCCATAACTTTCAACCAAGTCTCATTTTCTAAAAGCTGACATGACATATAATACATCCCATGTTCCTAGAACTAAAACCGCCAAAAAAAAAGAACAAAATCTTCTATAAGAAAATATAGGATCGACGTAATTAATAAAACACCGGAATTACACTGCTTCACACCGCGGAATTCAATCGCATTTTAAAAAAATTTACGAAAACTTGGGAGCAGAGTTGTGAAATACATTGAAATAATATTTTTGAAAAAAAATATTTCTGGAGAAGTCAATACGCGTCTGGTCCTTGCGAAATCTGAGCCACTGAGCCTACATATTACGAACGAAGCATTCAGGTTACCTAAACAGAAACCAGAACTCATTTCCGAGCATCAAGATTTTATAATCGTCAAAGTTCCATGATCCTTACTTTAGAATGCCACAAAAGATATATTTTATCGACAATGGGATACCAACAAGAACAATATTGTACTTCTTGACGATTATGGTTCGTGTGGGTGACAGTGACGACAACGATAGACACGTAACAATATGCATTTAATAATGTGATTTGGAAAATCCGGAGGAAATAAATCACCTGGAATTCCCAGGCGTGGTGTCAAAATAATTTTAGGACGAAGAGTATGAAATATGATACAGACTGCTGGTTGCTTTAGAATAGCGGACAAACGGATCTGAGGGCACAGCAGCGAACCTTGACCGTTTTGCCCAGCAAAGCGACTATCAGTTTCATAAGAACTCTACTCCCTCCACGGAATTCCGTCTGCCTTCAGCGGGCACCATAGGTCGAAATTGGTAGAAATTGCAAGAAGAAAATTTCATTTCATTTTTCACTCGCCAAAAGTAACTTTGAAAAAGTATAAAACGGACGAGATGAGCCACTGCCAAAGAACTCTGAATTGGGAGACAGCCAGCGATGTAGGTGTATCCACAACGGAGGTAATTGTGGTGTTACGAATTTAACTATTTTGTGATCTTACGACTGCATTTAGTGCCTTTGGTTGCGACTCGAAGCCGACAGTCTGCATACTGATCGCAGAGCAAACCCTCCGCTCAGGGTTCAAATCATTGGTAAAGCCGGCTGCTGTAGAATTTTGTAAACAAAAGTCAAATTTGATTTAAGAATGTCCTGTTGCATTCCCGCTTTATCTCATGACGTCTCTAATACTCAGTCCGATGTCCTAATATTACCCTCTCAGTTAACCAATTTAGCTCTAATCCGTGACTGTCAGGTTTCTCAGATCTTAATACGCAGTAAATCACAAATTTTCTGGCCGAGTGTGAAAGAGTGGGTACGAATATACCAGCTTTCATCTACACAACTGAAACCTAAGGTATATATGTGTAAAGAACCTAACAGATTTCCATAATAATGCCAAACGCATAGAAAACAAACATGTAAATCACAAACAAAGCTACTTTTCAACTCTTCATATATAAGACCTGCGCCCATCTGGGCTTTTACGCAGAGTATAATGGTAATTCCTTAACGGCGTTTCGGGACAAATTCTTGACTCCTGAAGATCGTACCGATAGGTTGTCCCGAAACGTCGGTAAGGAATTACCACTATACGCTGCGTAACGACCCAGAAGAACGCAGACGTCACCTACATCGCGACATAAGCCTCAAATCACGCATCCTCCTAAATGTTCCGACCTTCCTGACTGTCCTCAAGAAACTCACTCTAGATACTAAGTAATACAACTATTTGTGTCATACTAATGTGCTAACAGTTTATCCTTATGCATAGTGAAGGCCTGTGGACTCAAGGCGCCATAGGGCATGGCTCCAGCCCCCTATACAAGCCACTATTACGTACATACCACGGCCAGCATCTTTCTGTTCCACGCTCCGGACACGCCAACATTTGGTAATTAGCTACCAGTAATTATGCGATTCCGAACCTGAAGAATCTCAGGATCGATCTCAATTTGGTAACAAAACGTAAAATGTCCTCCCCAGAATCAAAACCCGAGTGTCGAACCCAGCAAGAAACACCAGTGACAACTACACCACTTCTCTGCTGTTAGCTCTTAGCAGCAAGAACGAAGCATGAAACGATATGTCGATAGAAACAGACCACCACAATGCGATTTTAATATCAGTAGCGCTTTTAGCGTGCATTCATTTTTCAAAAGCCAATGCTGTCGTCATTTCAGAGGGAGTGCGTGTCTGATAGTGTCTTTGTGCCTTCTCCTTAATGAATTTGAAATCGTTCAGTCGATTTTCTAGGAGGCACGTCATTAGCAGACATTCCCTGACAAAATACAAGAATAAACGACGAATCATTCGAAACTAATAGCAGTGTTCACGTGCCTGCAAAGGAAAAGTTACTAATCTTAAGGCACACACAGTATAAAATAAACGGAGATCTCCTACAATTCTGCTCGATATCACTGATTGATCTTCCGCCGATAATTAAAGATCTGGACGTCAGTATAAGAGACACACAAACACGCGCGCGCGCGACCATGTGTTTAAGTTCAGCTTTTATTTCTAAGGCCAATCCCAGTCACAAACGCGGCATAAACACAGGCCCGACACTCACGGTTAGTAATTTATTTTTACATTAGTTATGTGCCCCAAATTCGACAGACTACCATATTAATCACGCACTAAGCCACGGTCGCTATCATAGGCCGTTCCCTTATTCTAAGAATCCCGCGTTAGATTAATCTTTCAGGTTGATGACGTGTCATTGCATTGTGTTGCGTTATACGCTCAGTTCACAACCCATACCTGAGCCTTAGCCGTACTTCGCACGGCCCACACGCTGTCAGACATACTACACTTGATGCTCAACTCTTTCTTCAACCTCAGAGTCTATATCACAGAGAACAGAGTCGGCCGAAAACATGACAAACATGGTGTAAAGTAAAATTTAAATCATGGGCTTACCAGCACATACCTAACAAAACAACAAATGGTAACCATAGAAACAGATGTGACGTCACTGGTTGCGATACAACAGCCATGGCAGCAGCGTGTTTAAAGTTTTACAAAAGGATACAGAAAACGTAAGAAATTTTCAACTATGGCAAAAAATATGTAACTCAGTGACTGCAGCATGTTTTATGACATACGAGGGATTGGTTTTCGAAAAATAATAATTTGTACCGGCGTGCTGATAAGTCCTTAGCCCGACCTACTTCCCAATGTCGTAGGACGGAATCGATAGTGTCGTTGTAAGCTAATCCACTGCTCAGATCAAATAATATGTACTTGATGCAGAATCTCAAGAAACTTTAGGGGGTTGAAAGACAACTTATATGTTTAACTTTCACGTAAGAATTATCAATTCGGGCTACGGACTTACCAGCACCCCTGGTATTAATAATGTTTTCTTCATCACGATCACCATCAACGTAGACGATCTAATTTTCAATATTACCATTAATTTTATTTAATTTACAATCACACACATTATTCTGTTATTACAACAATTTTATAACCTTTATTATCCACAAGAACAATAACACTATTGTTATTTCTATAATTTAAAAATTTTATCATAATCATAGTTTTTACCGTAATCATTAATATTATCAATATTGTAACCATAGCCCTTATTATTATTATTATTATTATTATTATTATTAGCGTCATTCCAGTTATTATTGTTATTTTATATTAATAACTTTTTATTATATCCTAATATTTATTTAGTGCTTCGTCAGCACCTAACGATTATTCAAAATTGTACAAGTCCAACATTCCAAGTACATCAGATGAGACGGTGTGACGATATAGTTCTGTGGTTCCCCACAGAAGAAGAGAAGTGTTATAATTTCGCTTGTTTCTCCCGGAACTGTTGAAATCGACCACGGTTGAAAGTTCCGCCGCATATTTAGCCTTCTCTTGTAGCTGTTTAAAGCGGTACAAAAACACTGTGGCCCAATTGTCTTCCGATAATGTAAAATTTGTGGTACTAAATGCCTTGAATTATGTCACGAACCTCCTCGAACATCCTAATGCCCGGAAATCAAATGAACTCCGTCAAACGGTTTGTAAGCGCACTTCTCCTAGTGAAATTTGACAGAATAATCGTAACAAGTATATTATGGGTAATCACATAATTCTGAGTTTGAACTTCTGCACTAAACAGTACCGCCTTGTTGGATCATCAAAAGTGAAAACGGGGACATAAAATAACGATTAGTTGCAGGACACGCAAGGGAGACAAAATGTCTACGAGTGGAATAGGTAAACAGAATTTTCGCGCTGGAAATTAATTACCGATTCCACTTTACTTACTTACTTACTTACTCCATGGTGCAGAGTCCTTCTTGAGAAGCTAACTGGTTTGCAGCTAGTCAAGAAATTCCCCGCATTTCACGGAACCCGAAGGTTCATTACCCTACTCACAATCCGCCATTTGTCTCTATCCTTGGCCAGCCCAATCCAGTCCATATACCAATATCCCACCTCCTGGAGATCTATTCTAATATTATCCACCCATCTACGCCTAGGTCTCCCCAGTGGTTTCCGATTCCACCTGCCAACTCTAAGTTTGAACAATCCAAGCATGAATTTTGAAACTATTTATTTATACACGGTAAAAGCCAGACCCTGACAGCGACAGGACAGAAGCGGAAGGCAAATGTAGCGATCTCCTGTCTACTCTTAATATTGTGGTGCGCCTACTCGGAAGCCTTCAAATTAACAGATAAACTGGGCGCTGGATCTGCATTACATCTTAGCGCGGAGCTCTGGGGCATGATCCAAGCACTTTTAGAGCTACAAAAAAAAATTCGTATTGAGGAAGCAGGCTCAACATAGCATCCAGTTGCCAGCTTTTTTACAGCGGTAATGTATTTTGTGGTTTAATCACGAAAACTATTAATTTTTCAAACTCTATATTGGACCATACATAGTTTAAGTACATTACTGTGTACTCGTGGCTTTCAGAAAGACGAAGACTTCACTGGCTTTACGCATCCACATTGATTTCAATGTTTTAATTGGACAACATGCAGCAGAAGTATGGAAGGACTGACATTTACTGTATTCGTCACCGCGCGCTCAAAATTACTTCCATTATAGTGCACCGTATAGCCCGATGTGGCAGTGCACAAGGACTGCGAACTGCGTATTCTCGGAGACGTAACAGAAGGATGAGAAGGCGGAGGAGGAGAAGGAGCAAGAGGACGATGAGAGGTCTGTTCAAAATTATTACCATCTTATTCGTCAAGAAGGACAGTAACACACGGAAATCACTGACAGGAATATTCGATAACAGGACACATTTAAAAGGAAATTTCTTAACTATGCACAGCAAAAGGAAACTTTTAGAGTTGGGGGGGGGGGGAGTTGTCCCAAGTTACTTTCAGGCTCAGGCCATAACAGCAGTATTCATACTTTTGTATGCAGCATTGATTTATTATACGACTGGCGACATACAACTACCAGCTACCGGTATTCAACAGTATGAATTCTTCCACCAATAACACAGTGGATGACGTATCGATATCTTACGCCAGTTACTAAAAACAGTCGAGCGTAAGTGGTAGGCTGTACTGCCCCATAAAATTATGTGCTAGCTACACTTCCATCGCTACAAATCTTAGCCGGGCTGCACCGCGCGTCAAGAGGACGGCAGCTGGACGCCCCCCCCCCCACACTATATATCTCCCAATCATCATTCCCCAAAAACAACTGGGAAAAAAATAATAACTATCCTAGAATTGTCTGAATTCAATTGATAGTCATCTCCTTTATGAGGTACGCATTTTAAAACTAGGAAGGTCAAATAGAGACTTAAAAGCTATCGCATTATATCGCACAATGTGAAGTACATTGTTCGATGGTACTAATGCAATGATAACGCACAGGGACACACAATTATATCATCACGTGAAACGAACTGTAATAGAGATTAAATAATGCGATCCGCCGATAGAACAGTCACAGTCAAAACACACCAGTCCAATCCACATACAGTACAATTTTCAAAACACATACTGAAGCCTTTATTACGGCCAGATGATCACTAAATCGAAACTCATTTCACAGTCTATTTTAGCTCTACCATTAGCCTGTACGAGAAAATAATATAATAGTGTCTTACACAACATCCTAGGATCCATCCTGGCGTCTCGTCACGGAGCTATACTGGGCACCAAACTCTGTGATTTTAATTCCATTCTTCCAAAGTAGATGTCGTTAGTAGAACACTACCTTCTTTGACGTTCATAGGGCCGTGCATCGTAATATATTTCTAAAGAAAAACTAACCGTATGCACCAATGTATCAAATTTATTTTATTTTGGAATGACACTCTACATGTTTCGGACGGTCTTTCCGTCCATCATCAGGAGTTCAAGACTTTACATACGTACAGCAACAGGCATTTGTCAAACAGAAACTGCTGTCTGCTTGCTAGCGGGAGTTAGCAAGCAGACAACAGTATCTGTTTGGTTGCTGTATGTACAGTCTTGAACTCCTGATGATGGACGGAAAGACCGTCAGAAACATGTAGAGTGTAATTCCAAAATAAAATAATTTGATACATTGGTGCATCTGGTTGGTTTTACTATAGAAACACTAGCTTCATTACACAATAGAAAAAATAAAATCTCTTCATGCAAGACGGATTGAGGATTTGCAAAGAAAGAGGTTTATACGCTGATAGAGAGAAGAACTGGACTTTTTGGTGCATAAACATGCCCTATGATAAAATTTATATCTTTCCTTCAGTGTTCCACAATTTCAGTACGCTTGCGTTATGCCACAGATTCATAAAACCGAATTACTCCTATTCTGAAGCTACATTCGATGACTCAAAAATTCTTTCTTTCTTAGTCTGACCTCTGTCTAACTACTTATTTGGGTGTAGATGGTTATTATTGCACCTGATCACAGTCAAAAGCACAAAAATATAAGTTCGGTAGGACTCTTTTGGACGAGGATCATTCGTAGCAGAGATACATTCCTGACAATACACATTCTTCACAACAGACATCCCTGCCCCGGCGGGATTCGAACCCGCAATTCCAGCAAGCGAGCTGCCCCAGACCCACGCCTTTGACGGCGCGGCCACTGGGTGGGCTGATTCCACAGTTACTTACTTACTTACGTACTTACTACACGGTGCAGAGACCTTCTTGAGGAGCTAACTGGTTTGCAGCTAGTCAAGAAATTCCCCGCATTTCACGGAACGCGAAGGTTCATTACCGCACTCACAAGCGTCCGCCACCTGTCTCTATCCTGGACCAGCCCAATCCAGTCCATATACCCACATCTCACCTCCTGGAGATCCACCATAATATTATCCACCCATCTATGCCTAGGTCTCCCCAGTGGTCTCTTTCCCTCCGGTTTCCCCACCAAGACCCTATACACCCTCATCTCCTCACCCA
>Ga0123354_10010270_pt1 | contig 14422 bp, 16 predicted proteins | sample TergutLab28metaG_2_FD_97872 | JGI IMG/M metagenome (GOLD analysis project Ga0123354, IMG submission 97872) | Labiotermes labralis P4 segment gut microbial communities from Petit-Saut dam, French Guiana - Lab288 P4 | ecosystem: Host-associated > Arthropoda: Insects > Digestive system > Gut ... | reverse complement strand
TAACAATCCCACTGCACCTCAGCACCACCAATTTGTCACAGTGCTACTGCACCTCAGCACCACCAGTTTCTGTAACAATCCCACTGCACCTCAGCACCACCAATTTGTCACAGTGCTACTGCAACCCAGCACCACCAATTTCTGTAACAGTCCCACTGCATCTCAGCACCACCAATTTCACTAACAGTCCCACTGCTTCTTAGCACTACAAATTTCTGTAACAGTCCCACCATGGCACCACCAATTTGTGACAGTCCCACTGCATACAGCACCATCAATTTCTGTAACAGTCCCATTGCACCTCAGCAAAACCAACTTCTACAACAGTCCCACTTAGTTTCTGTAACAGTCCCACTGCATCTCAGCGCAACCAATTTCTCTAACATTCCCACTGCCCCTTGGCGTTACCAATTTCTATTAACAGTCCCACTGTATCTCAGCACCACCATCCAGCCACACACAACTCTGCACCTTATTACGACAACATACTGCTATGACATGAAAATGTACAGTTTCCACATTCCCTTCAGTACCCATTAAAACCTCCGATAAATGATATTTCTGCAACCTGTCTTTCCAAGTTATGCAGAAGAGAATGAAAAAAATTAAATTCAGCATGAAAGGCCAAGAAATCTTAACTGACTTGTCCTTTATCATACTAGTGTTTTGTACAGCACGTAACTTCTATTCACAAACACTCAGAACATGTGGCTACAAATAATGTTCCCATATGCCATACAAAAATGTGAGAAAGTGAAATAACCCACTGTTACAGCCACACTCACAAACATTTATGGTATCTAGTTTCACTGGATTTAGGCTTAATGCTGACTTCACAAACTGCATTAACCCTTAAATGACATGGGGCTTAAATTTAGTCCCCCTAAATGCATTCACAACTGTACAATGCAACAAGCCTGGCACTGAAGAGTTATAAAGATAAGGGAGAAAGCAGGGAGAAGGGAGTGACAGAACGTAGTGGTGTGGTTACTGTAAATGTCTTTGTTGTAGGCACGGATCCTTCTCAAGGAATATACAGGAGGATTAGAAGCCGCTCTGCACGTTCAGTAACCCTTTATTTGTTGAGATTCTACAATTGACTGCCTTCCTGACTCATTACTCGTTGAAATTCTACAACAGACTGAATGAATCTACATGCTCATTCTCTTCTGTATGTCTCTCCCCCTTGTCAAATTGTAAACAATGAGCACCTGTGCAAAGCTGACCACTGCTGTAAACAAAAGAATACAATCCTTATAAGGAAAGGAGACATATCAGCTTTCTACCTCTATGTCTCTTTCCCCCATTTTGAAAGAAGTGAATCACCTGCATGAAAAACCCAAGTGACAGAGATACTGTAAACAATGAACACCTGTACAAACAAAAGAATCAAACCATATATGGACAGAGGCGACTCAGCAATCTACCCATATAGCCCGGCAGGTGAACATGTGCAAACCAAAACAAATTTTACTTTTCTCGCTTCCATATAAACTAGCCAATGCCAGATGACCAGTTTATCTTCTCATCTTGTTGGTTGCCTAGTCCGAGATTTGAACTATGGACCCTGGCCGGTTACATTATTATTTACCATTAATTTCTGCAATAAAGATAAGATGGCTGCATACTGTTCCTCTTTGGAAAACAAATAATACAACATATATGTGTCTCAAGATACTGAAGTTGTAAACTAACAACCAGCAGACCTATATTAAATTTACAGAACAATACTTACCCAGCAACTTTGTGACTCGGACAAGAACTTCCCCCACTTTCATTTTGAGCTCTGCTGAACTATTGTTGTTATCAGTCACGGTCTTTTTTGTCCTCATTGCTTCATATTCTTCCACAAGTGTTTTAATCACAGTATTTGGAAACACATTTGCCATTACAGCCAAGCCATTGATGGACGACAAATAGATATATGAATCTTCATGCTTCAAGTTCTCCTGGAAGAATTATTAAATACATAAGATACCACTGCAACGTACAGACAAAAACTTCAATTCTGCTGCTGCCACAATGAAAACTGTCTTATATAAGAAGACATTTTCTTGCAGTGTGTCTACTGCACACATAAAGCAAAGCAGCCAGGACGTGGTGCTGACTGCCCACTGTGATCTAGTACCGAGGTTTAAGAAAGCATAGAGCAATCCCTCTACTCCCTCTCTGAATCTTCATGGCCTGTTCTATGGTGAACTTCACCTTTTACCTTTATCAACACATATTGAAACATCTCAATGATACACTCCAGTTGGTGCACACGACTGCATAACTATGTATTCTGTGACGTAGTACACAGATTTTACCAAAACATTCTTACGTTTCAGTTGTCACGAAATCTAAGAACCTTAACTTCCTGGAACCCTCTGGACCTGTAACGGGACTGCTTTTTTTTTTCTTCTTTCTTTTCAAACTGTCATACAATTCCAAGTACATGCACACATGTAATTTAATCTATTCCCATATGAAGAGTAAGGCCTTCCCAGAGCCAATTACCATGAAACTCACACTTTCTCAGCACCATGAAATGCAGATTTCTGACACCAAATTTCACCCGAAATTGCCAAGAAATAAAGAAATTATAACTACGAATTCATTTACACCCTTGAGTAAAGTATGATCTCCTGAGCTGAATTTCACAAAAGTATGCTTACCTGACAACTTTTTGTAGGGAACCGCTATACTAAATGACATGAAAATCTCAAAAACACTTCAGTCACTGATACTAGGTTACAGACGGACAGATGTGATCTCCACATAACCTGTTCTTTTCATTTGAAAAAAGGCACGTGAAAAGGAATAACAGAAACCACTGAATAAGGAACCATCCATAGGTCACATGCATTCTATGAAGTCCACAATCCATTACTAAGGTACAGTGTAACCATCAAGAATTGAAACTCTTTGTTAAGCCTTTAAACATATTAAATAGGAAATGTTAGTAGACAAATTCAAAGAAAATGAATTCCAAATGTGGGAAAACTTGTTACCCAAGAACTTCTACATAACGGAAAATTTAAATTTGGCCCTGAAAATTTCTTTTCCGGAAACACAGTATTACAAACTACAAGTCTGCTTCAAAGAAAAGAATTAGTGTACATAATATTCCATTGCTGTCATGTCTTTGAAACTGAGAACTTACTTGAAAGATGCGAAGAATCTGGTTTCTATGTCGCTGTGCTTCTTTATCATTGCATGAAATGAGTTTGGCAAGCTCAAGCAATGCATGGCCTCTAACAGGAAGCAATGGGTCACAGACATCAAACAGAGCTTGTTTACACCGACTCTCCTTCAATTCTACCTTTCCTTGACTCTTACTGGAAATATTACTCTTCATACCAACTCCTTCCTCTTTAATGGAGCTAGGGGGACTGTGACGTTTTGTGGCAGATGCTTCAGTACTTGAAGTCTTTCCATGCTTCTCATGTTTAGGTTTCACTGCTGTAGAACTCTGCATTGCATTATTGCAGCACTGTGGAGCTGGAGATCGTTGTACAATACCATGAGTTAGAATCTTGTTACAAACTTCATCAGTAAATATCTTCAATTCATCATTCATCACATTGTCATGGATAAGTCGAAGTGGTTCAACAAGCTGTTTAAAGGGTTCCCAGTTTATATGTCTTGTACTTGCATTATTAACCACTACACTAAGTACCATTAAGATCATAAACAGACTCTCTGTGTCATGATCTTCAGCACTATGCTCAGGATCTTTCTTTGTTAGCAGGTTAGCATCTCTTTCCAATAGATACTGTACAAAAAAAATAACGTGTGTTGGATCTTCTGTGAGCTTTTCATGAACAGAAGGATTTTCAGCCAGGATGGCAAGTAGTTTTACAGCCACAATGTTTCTTTCAGATCGTCCAACAATATTTAAAATGACTGCATCCTCCAGTTCTAGAAGTTCATTATTTAATTTACTCCTCTCACTCTCCAACAGAACAAGATCAGATTTTGGATCAGACAGAAGACGCAAAAGGAAAACAAACAAACTGTTGGTGATACCCCCCTTCTTGTCACCCTTCTCCAGCAATTCCACAAGACAATCCCCAGCTGTCTCAGAACACAAGTCTTTCCCAGGTTCATTCCTAAGCTTCACCTCAACACCCCCTGTTGGACCAAAATGAAATTCTACATTTTCACTCATTTCAAGCATCCCTTCTACTTGATCACCAAAGAGAAATGCATTAAAAATTGGATGCAACTGGTTGCAACCAGAGAGGAACTGCAGCAGCAGCTCTTCAACCTTTGTTTTTAGATGACAGGCACTTTGGCGGATCTTCATATGCAAAAGAAACAGGACAGAAGCAACAGAAAACAGATGTTCTGATGGCAAGGGAGACACTTCACTAACAAAGCATTTATGCAGACTGCAAATACTTTTTGACAGTTCATCTTCAGAAACAACACAGTCTGACAGAGAATTGCCAGCAACTCTCTGTGCCAGCAATGGCACTTCTCGATAGAATGTTGGACCATGACGATAAACATTGCAGCAGAGCAAAAGAGGATTCATCAGTATGTCCAACACATAACGCTCGAACATCAGCGGCTTTTCCGAGCACAGCGCCTTCATACACAGAAGTGATACAGCTGTATATAATCGTGACTGTGCTTTGTCACTTACAGTTAACATTTCAACAATCTGAAATTAAAGAGAGAGAAAAAATATATTAGAAACAACATAACTTTTAACCTGGCACAAAATCTTCAGTCTTGTTTCCTGCAATATAAGCCTGAAATCATTGAATATTATACCTTACACTCCACAAACCCAGATTGATGCAATGCAATTGTGTCCCATTTTATGAATTCCTACTGGAAAATCATGTGTATGTGTTTTGTGTAAAACCTGTGCATGAAACACAAGGTCTGAAGTTTCCACAGTGGTTTTGTTAATGACACTGTGTCATGGGATAACAGAAACCCTGACACAGTGACAAAGTACCAGATGTCACAAGACTTTTAGCCTCAAGACAAAGACATAAAATATGGACACATATTCCACAAAGCAGTTCTCAATGCATGTATTTTCTACTTATTCCACTAAGCACTGCATCAGATGTCACAACCCAAGAATCTCCCTTTCAGCTAAAATTAGAACCAATGCTACACAGCAGGGCAATAATACCTGCACAAAGGATACATATTATGTTTTCACACTTCCTTGTACTGTCAGTGCATTTTTTTTTTTTTTTTTACTCTTCTTAACTATTCTTACAATGGATTTACATTAGATCCATTAAAGTAATGACTTTGAAACACAGAAGTGAAGTGTCAGGGACACATATATGCACCCAACCACACATACAAACTGCTTCTCACATGGTTTCATTACAACATAACTTCCAAAACTGAAACCTGTCACCCTTTCAGAAACCAAATTTCCTAAACCTAATTTTTCATAGAGGTCTTATCAGATTGCATTGTTCAGGTTCAGCAGCTGGTACATGTGTATTCATAAAGATTGCTGTCTTATGCTTTGTGATGCTGCACTGTCTGGTAGACATGTGTCAAAACATATCTGACAAACTCAGCATATACACCACCAGGTCATTTTGTATCAACATGCTGCCCTAACGAAGGCAGCATGTTGATACAAAATGGTACATCTCTACCAGACTAGCTGTCACATCCCACAAGATAGCAATCATCCTACTTACTGCTGAGATTATCCCAAATGTCATTAAATATTCAAGTCCTCCTTCATTTCTTCTGTCTACTGTGATGGTATGCAAAGTAATTTTAGAACTCAGTGATACAAAAACTACTGTCATTATCAGTACTTTCTTACTTATTTTTGGTATTTATTTTACCCAGTAATTCTGTACACAATTTGGACTTTCCACGTCCTGCTCACCAGTCACTGACATATAGATTCTCCCAATTCCATACACATATAAATACAGCCCAAACGTAGTTCTCTTAGCACATATCAAAATGCACAAACACAAAGGAATATTCTACACAAACCAACAAGTCAACATGAAACGTGAAAAATTTTTAATACATGCAAAAATGAGCAAGAACCAAGCAATGTTCTCCATCAGACCACCAGGGCTCCGTAAGTACAACATATTTAATACATGTCAAAATGCTAAGGCACTGGGGAACATTCTATACAAAATTAGCAGGTTGCAGCATTTAGTAAAATATTTCAAACTCATTATTTGTTCATTTAACAGTTGATGATTATTCTGCCAGTTAGGAAATTGGATTATGGAAACAAATCGTTCTGTCATCATGATCAAAGACCTGACAGTGAATGGCTGTCAGTTTAATCTAGTAGATTCCTTCAAGATCTGTTCTATTAAGATGGATTTCTACATTCAACTTCTATCTGTGCTTAGACCTCCCAGGTTGGCACCATTCAGTCTGGTTTTACTAATCCACATCTGTATGCATTACATGTTTCTCCCTATATGAAATACGAGGGTTGATCCAAAATTTTCCAGACTGACGCTGTAAAAATCATAAAACTCACCATAAGGCCTATCGGCCACCGTCACCTTCGAAGTAGTTCCCTCCTGCATGTAGACACCAGTCCCACCGTCTCCTCCATTTTTGGAATGCTTCCTGGAAGCCCTTTTCTGTCAGAGTGTCAAGCACTCTCTGCGATTCGGCCTGGATCTCCTCAATGGTATTGAACCGGCGTCCTTTCAGCTTCAATTTCATTTTTGGAAATAGGAAGAAGTCACAGTGTGCCAAATCAGGGGAGTACGGTGGGTGGGGGATAGCAGCAATTTTGTTTTTCGCCAGAAACTGGTGGGTGAGGACAGAAGTGTGAGACGGGGTGTTGTCATGGTGAAGCAGCCAGGTCTGTTCTCGCGAAAGTTTGGGGCAATGTCTTCACACTTTTTCATGCAGCCTCCGCAAAACTTCGCAGTAGAACCCAGAATTCACAGTTCGGCCTGTTGGGACAAATTCTTTATGCACAATCCCCTTGATGTCAAAGAAAGTGATGATCATGCTCTTGAGATTACTTTTCACCTCTCTGGATTTTTTTGGCCTTGGTGATGTGGGCTTTTCCACTGGGATGATTGTCGCTTTGTCTCAGGGTCATAACCGTAAAACCAGCTCTCATCACCAGTGATGACCCTAGACAAGAACGTTTCATCGTCGGAGGCGAGCTGACGAAGTTCAGTGCAGATGTTGACCCGCTGCTGCTTCTGGTCAGCTGTCAGGATCCTGGGCACAAATTTGGCTGCGACACGGTGCATGCCCAATTCTTCCATCAGAACCCGCTGGCATGTCCCATAACCAAATTCCACCTCCTCAGCAATGTCACGAATGGTCTGATGTTGATCCTGATGGATGGGCTTTTGAATTCGTGCAACAGTTTCAGGAGTTGTGCAACTTGTGGGTCTCCCTGTGTTTGTCGTCAACTGATGTGCAACCAGTCTTGAACTGGGTATACCATTGAAACACCTGTCAAGCTTTGGTCCCCGAAGCCTTGCTGAATCATTTTAAATGTTTCCGTAGCACTTTTCCCAAGGTTGGCACAAAATATGATACACATTCGCTGTTCCTTTCTCTGATCCATCGTGAAAATCGACATGGGTCATGTACACGACTCCAAACAAACGCATGTAAAAACTACCCACGTCATCCTACCTACGTGAAACTTGGCACGCTGACTCGCTAAACATGGAAGTCCTACCATCTACCGGTGCTTCGCGCTACCACAACTGCTGTATAGATGGCGGCACCAGTACGGAAAATTTTGGATCAACCCATGTATGCCCAGCCTATTCTACCAATCTCTCATGAACAGTACAAACTGAAGATCCCCACTGTGTACTGTTGCCCACTGTCACACAACTTTCTCTCTCTTAGGCCCAAATATTCTCCATACTATACATGTATTGTAACTGTTCCTTTAGGTAGGTCGCCATGTGAGAATGTCCAGAAGAAGATTCTAAGAATGCATATGCATGTTATTATAAGAATAAGAACTGCAAAATATGAAAGAAATTAAGCTCCACTTGACTGAGTGCTACTGTAAAACTCAAATACATTATTCCAATGCCAGTCCAGTCACAAGCACAGGAAGTAATTCAATAACAAACTAAATAATCATAAAATCTGGCAACACCATGTCTCTCCTGCCAATGCAACAAAACAATCTGTACAATGTCAAAAATGTCCCCTCACTAGTTCACTACTTTTGACAGTGACACAAAACAAGATAGGCAATGAGGTGCATTCATGCAACGATTGCAGTTGAAAGCAATAAGTATTACATATTTTGAGTGTGTAGCCTGTCTGGTTCTACCACATTTTTCCACATTATCTCACAAATGGTACCGATTTTTTTTTTAATTATTGAATATAAAATGTGTGTTACATTTTCTCTACAACTTTTTTCTAAAAGATTTCTCATTCTAAGAAGAAATTAGCAAGATATGATCATAAATGTATAATGGTCTACATGTAAAGTACCCATTATTTCTGTCAAATTTTAATGAAACTTTAATTTACTCAACTGATTTTCCAAAAATGCTCAAATATAAAAATTTCATGAAAAACCATCCATTTGGAGCCGAGTTGTTCCACGTGGATGGATGGATGGACGGACTGAGACAGACAGACGTGACAAAAGCTAATGGTCACATTCTGCAATCTCGTAATGTGCCTAAAAACTGTCACACATGTTGGACATTGCCTTTATTGCACTTCTTCCTCCCACTTTTTAAGGCTTAACATCTGCTGCCACAGACACCACATCCCTGTGGCTTCCTAATGCTCCAAAACACAGAAACACAGAGTCCTCATAATCACACCCAATAACTCACAAGGGTTGTATGACACATGACTACAACTTGTGGACACAAACCAAATAACAAAAGTTCATTCTGATGGTATACAATATCCCTTTCTGGACGACTAAAAGCTAACTGAAGGACCATGGCAACAGATGTTACTTGATCAAGATAGTACTGCTGATTCAGACAGGCTCATTACATTGAGGTAGTGCAGTCAAAGATGCAGACTTGAAATGATTTTCTTGTGTTATCAGTGTAACAACCAAGACAAGGGTAGGGGAGGATCACTAGGCAAAGGTGAACATTATAAACCAAATAAATCATTTACATGCAACTTCAGATTAAACATGCAAGTTTTCTTACCTGAGAACAGATATTTTTGTAGTACTGCTCCGCATGCTGAACGTGAACGGTCAGAATAACTTCCACCACAGTGTCCAATTTGCTCCAGTCAGAACCAATGTCACATGATGTGTCACAGATAGCACGCACCAATGCACTCACACCACCTGGTTTTATTAGACACTGAACTAGAAGTGGAATGCAACAGCGCTTCAGCCATGTTGGAGGGGAAGACTGTACTCCATGCTGTATATAATAAACCATTTGGTATTTATAATTAACAAATTATCACAGTTTATAGAGGCTAAAAACTCACGAGCTCAGCATACATATCTTACCTTGCTTCTAGCTGAACCATGCAGTAAAATCAGTTCTCGTATTATGAGTGGCTGATACAATTTATTAATTAGGGACAGGAAACATTTTTTAAAGTAACTGCGTTCCTCCTGTAACCTCCCCCACAGTTCAGGGGTCATTACAAACTCCTCCCCATTGTTATCCTGTCTGCCACTACTAGAACTAGACGAGGATGAGAGCATATCCGTGGCAGTAACAATTGCAGGTTTCTTCAGTGGGGCGAAGCTTAGTTGTGCCAGAGATGCTACTAAGTCTCCAAGATGCTGAACCAGAATCAAACTTCGCAGAGAGGGTTGCTCAAAGCAAGACACCAATCCTCTTGTCACGCCAGACAAACGTTCATACTTCTACAGAGGAGAGAAACCACAAATTCATAATGAAGAATGTGATTAGAGAAAGTACATGAGGAGTAGGATTTAGCTGTTACACAAGAGTACCACAATTATGAGCATCACATTTAGACCAAATAACTACAATCAAACATCCTTTAAAACACACACAATAAAAATTATAGGCTTGTGTTCCAGCACTGAAAAAGTCATTTTCAAGTCGATACTAAATGAAAGTTGTTATTAAAATATTTAACAGCTTGACTGCAATTTCAGCACAGTACTGTTACAAGCAAGTGGTTGAAGTTAGCCTTTACGTCATAGTTATGATATGTCAGAATCACTCCAGTATCACAGCTGTAAGAACTACATTTAGCCTGTTCACATATAAACCCAAAAAAGGTACATCTCATAAACATAACAATATAGTTTTTTGTTTACTCCTACATGTTTTGGCAGAACTCCACAATCTTCAAGGCGTCTATACACAAGTATTTAAAAACTCACTAAAATAGATTATAATAGCAATGTATATTATATGGTAGTATTTCTGCAGCTACATTCAGAAGTATAAGGTCTCATACACTGTGGTTAAATTTCCATACGCATGTTATGAGTATAACACATTACAACAGTCATACATATTACATACTGATTTCTGCAGATAAATTAAAAAATGTAAGATCTCCTGTAATATGGTTAAAATTCTATATGCTTTGATGTTCTTGTAGTTTTCACCTTTGTCATTCAAACATCTAAGCTTGTTCTTGACACACTATGATACTGTCTGTATATTACGTGTCATGCGCTCAGTGTAGGAGATAACTCATTACTGATTTGTTTGTTTCATTTGTTTTGTTTGTTGGTTTTATAAATGAACAATTTAATCAAAATGCATTGTCAAAGTATGTTTAACCTGATCTATGATATTCATAAAATCATTACAACATAAAATCAATCAGTGCTCATTAGAATGTTGTTCCACTTGTCATACATTTATAATATTATAATATTTTAATGTTTGTTTGTTTTTGGCGCAACAGCCCCCTAGTGGGCCAGGGCCTCCTCATTCACGAGGTTTCTAGATCATACATGACGATGCACCACAGTTGGTAGAACTCCTCTGGACGAGTGATCAGCTCGTTGCAGAGACCTCCAACTGAAAACACACAACACTCACACCAGACAAACATCCATGCTCCTGGTGGGATTCGAACCCACAATCTCAGCATGCGAGCGGCCGCAGACCTATGCCTTAGACCGTGCGGCCACTGGGACTAGCAATAATTTAATGTATTATATGAAATAAAATGCATAAACTGTTAATAAAATCAACTGTTTTAAAAAGAAATTGAGTTCTGTTCATTTGGTACATAAGATAAGCAGAATTCAACATACAAAACATATAAAGATATAAAACACTGATTTTAGACAACCCTAATACACTCAGAGCACATAAACTTGTAATAACCAGCTAAGAAGTCTGCAAAATCACATGAGTGCAGTCACTGTTTAATATTTTAAATACAATTTGCAGCTACTTTGTGTTTAGGAAAGAACCTCCTGACAATGGCCAGACCTGACAGAAACATTTTGCAGTTCTGCAGATAAACGATGATCTATTTTGATGGTTATGATTTGCACTGATGATAGTGAATACACTATGGAATACAATTTAAAACACAAATACAATTAACGTACCTCCAAGACAACAAGCTCCTCCACCTTTAACTTATGTGAGCCGGTAGAGCGAGCTGCAAGAGAAATGCCGACACCTGGAAGCAGGCTGGGCAGAACTCCCATTGAAATAACAAACTGCAGACATGTTCTGATTGTCTTCTGCTGACTCACACTCAGTAGATCAGCAGTTAGCTGCTCTTTTCCTTCACATTTTGATGTTTTCTCACTTAAGCATTTCTTCAGTGACAGCAAAATATATAAAGACACACAAACAAACCGCCACCTGAAAAAAAAAACACTGTCTTCCATCAAATGTTAACAGTTCTAATATACTAGGCCTTGCCATAAGTTCTGTTACAACATCTTCATTTTTGCAAGAAAGGGGTGTGCTGGTGTCTGAATGCATCAAGAGGACGTGCTACAATGAGTTGTGAAATGTCTTAACATGACCTTCTTCAGTGGTCAGGAATGGGTCTTCCAGCAGGACTCAGTTCCTGCCCAAAAGGCCAAGACAACTCAGGAGTGCTTGTGGAGGAACCTTCTGGCCTTCATTAGCACCAAGAATTGGCTTTTGCAGAGTGCAGACCTCAAAGCCCTGGACAATAAACTGTGGGCTGTTTTGGAGGACACGGTGTGCCGAAAGCATCACAACAGCCTGGAGAGCCTGAGGAGATCCATTGTGAAGGCAGTGGCAGAGATACCCCTGGAGACGGAGAGTGCGGGAACAGCAGAGTGGCTGGAACGCCTCAAGGCTTGCATCGAGGCCTAGGGTGGCCATTTTGAGTGATTATTGTTATTACTATTGCAAATAAATTATTTGGCTTGAAAAGTGGATGTTTTGTTTCATTTTCCTTCTAGGTCACATTGTACTTGTAAAAGAACTTATGGCAAGACCTAGTACAATGCCTCAGGCTGTCATGAAGAGTTGGAGGGGGGACTCCAATGCCTACATAATACAAATAACAGACAGCACTCTCTGGGTGCCATCAGTGTCTGGGTCATGGAAAACTGTACAGACAGTGTCAAATTATGATAAGGTACTAGGAAGTGTGTCATCCCCGTTGTGTGTGAAACTAGGAGAAGGTATGTAGTCAAACACAACTTAATCACTGAGGTGTGTTTAATGACTGTGATGGAAACAACTACATGTTTCGGCCTGTGTTGGCCATCATCAGGTTGTCTAGGGAACTTAAGGGCTAGCTATATGCATGCGCGTGCGCGTGGTGTAGAGATCTCTACATACGCATAGTTTGACAAACCGAATCAAAATAGGGGTCAGATAAAACACTATGAAACATAACACATATAGGTAGTAATACAAAATACATGAAATATAAACTAGACATTAACTCTAATTTGTGGAAGGGGGGGGGAGGGAGGTGGGGGGTTGAGGCGTTGTGGTCGTGCGGAGGCTTGTTCTCTGTCCTCTTCCTTGGTGGTGCTGTGTTTTGCGGGGCGGGGGGTTGGTCCGAGCGGCTTAGTGGCAGTTTTCCTTCCCTGGGGGAACAGAGATGTGTGTGTGAGTAGGATGGCTGAATGACCTATTCTATTATGCGTGGGAGGATACTTCTGTATTGTGAAGGTGTAAACATGAAGCATCTATGGACTTACTTAAGCTCTTGGTGATAACTTGTTCCTGTCTTGCTTGTCCCCTTGTTGGTGTGGGTCCGTGTGGGTGGCGGTGCTCGCTGATGGATTCCCCCTGTGCTGTGTCTCTGATTGCAGTAGGTTCATTCACCTTGTTCACTGTCGGATGTGGTTGTACTGTTAACTTGGTGTTATGTTTACTATGCGGCTGGATCTTTCACTTTGTGGTATGTGGTGTTACGAGGCACTTGTACTGTTGGTCGGTTTTTTTACACTGCAGAGTTCTTGCTTTACCGCGGGCATACTGTGTTATATGCACTATGTATGCGGCTGCTTGTTCTATCCATGTGGTGGTGTATTCTGCGCTGCTGTATGTTGCCACTGCTTGTTTGCTACGTCCTTGTTGGGAAAAGTTTATCGGTAGTCCTAAGCTGGGGTGGGTCATTGTCAGTCTCTCGGTTGGGTGGGGTATTGGTAGGGGCTGTTAGCTGGATTATTTTTATGGCTTTTGGAGTTCCAGCAGGGCATCAAAGATTTTGTTGGGGGCTATGTTGGAATCGTCATTTAAGTGGTTGTTGTTGTTGAATTCTTTGTAAATGAAGTATCTTTCTACCGTGTTGAGGTGGACTCCTTTAGCATGGTATTGTAAGATGTGCATTGTTTCTTGAATGGGGCCAAATGAGTGTGAGTGTTCCAGAGCATGTTTGGCGTAGTTGGAGGTGTTTCTACTGGACTTGAATGCATTTCTGTGTTCTTTAAATCTCTGTGTGAAGCATCGTCCCGTCTGCCCTACATACGCCTTGTTGCAATCCGGGCATGTTAGTTTGTATGCGCCGGATCTGCTGTATTTGTCTCTAGTTTGGGGTTTTGTCATTAGCAGTTTTTGGAGTGTGTTGCTGGTGCATAGAGTGATTCTTATGTCTGCCTTTTTGAAGATGTTCGTAATATACGTGGTCTCTCTGCCGAAGTACGTGAAGGGGGCCCATTTATGTGTGGTTTTTTTTCTGGTTTCTGGCTGGGGGTTGCGGTAGGCTGTCTCGGGGTGGGATGTGTGTGTGTGTGTGTATCGGGAACCCAGTGTTCCGCATGATGTCGTGGATGGTGTCCAGTTCTTCTTTAAATTTGTCTTGTTGCAGGTGGTAGGTGTTCAGTATATTGTGTAGGTACCTTATGGCGGCGTGTTTGTGTTGGGGTGGGTGGTTCGAGGAATACGGGATGATGCTGTCTGTGAAAGAAGGTTTCCTGTATATGGAGGTTGTCCATTTAGTAGGTGTCTTGTGGATAGTGATGTCTAGGAAGTTTATTTGTTTATTGGATTCCGGTTCTGCTGTGAACTTCATGTTCGGGTGGAGCGTG
>Ga0123354_10010269_pt1 | contig 14422 bp, 8 predicted proteins | sample TergutLab28metaG_2_FD_97872 | JGI IMG/M metagenome (GOLD analysis project Ga0123354, IMG submission 97872) | Labiotermes labralis P4 segment gut microbial communities from Petit-Saut dam, French Guiana - Lab288 P4 | ecosystem: Host-associated > Arthropoda: Insects > Digestive system > Gut ... | reverse complement strand
TGTAATGCAATTTTGACCTCCTGATGACGAGCACATGTGCTCGAAACATGTAGAGGCATGAAATAAACTTATTGTAAAACAAAAATTTTGTGCATCAAGTTGGTTAATTACTGAGATAAATATACTGAGATGCACGGTCAGCGAAACGTAAAAAATTGAGACATTAATTTCATCCAATCGGTGAGAAAATAAACGTAAATGATAACTCATTACGTGCTGTATGAACGAAGGGAAAATTCTTATAGTGACTGTTGTGTCAGCCTGTGTGTTGTCCTTCTGAAAAAATAATACAAAAAAGTCTATGATGCTTAGTACTTGGCGTGTTTGGGATGACACATTAGCCGTCTTCTGGCGTACATTAATCTCAATTTAATCCTTGCAATTAGTCATTTTCTTTGAATATATAATGGACATTTTTAATTTTATAGAAAAACATTTTCATTAAAAACAAATTACATGGGCATCTGAAAAGATGAATCTTCAAGTTAAGATATTTGCAATATAAAGGATTTCTTGATAAGATGTGAAAACCAAAATAATGCATTGTATCGTGGAATTGAATATCTGCAGGCTATTTGCTCTTGCAGTAACAAAACACCAAGGAACTTTATTTTCAATCATGGGAAATGCCTTGAAACACGTGAATAAATCCTTCAAAATCTCTCTGACATTTATCACTGCACGTTTCAGAACTTTCAAACCTTACGGTTTTGTAGTACAAAAAGTAAAATTATTTTTAATTGTTCTTGCATATTTACATTGAAAATTAATTTCTCGAACATTCAACGTTCAGGGAATAGCGTCCGCATTTCAAGTGGCAGCGCAGACTTCCCTTTTACTCAACAGAAGGCAGATGTTTGCAGCTGTACCACACAGACTGTGTTTCAAAATGAAGAACAAAATATGACCGACTCTGGAAATTAGAATTTATTTTGCAAATCTAATCTTTCTTTCCAAACTTCAGGTTTAATATAAATATATAATATATTAATAATATACAATATATAATATATTCATATTTCACAATGTCCCAGATATTGGCGTGGATAAGGGCCGACATAAACCACATAGCTGTGGATCCCTTTTTCATGCGACCTCCTGAACACAGAAATTTGTTGTGTGTTATTTCGAAATCTATTCCATTCTTCTGAAAGAAGGCAGTATCTTGGAAACCTATTGGGAGATCTAGGAATAACGGGGTTTCAGTGTAATCGAGCTGCGGTGTCGTCCCTGATCACTGACTTTTTATGCTGGACTGAAACAATGCTATTTCTGTGGTGAGACAAGTGAATAATTTTTTAAATGACGTTGTTTGGTAGCATTGTCTACGTTTTTCTCATCGTCTTGACTTCTATCACTCTTTATTTAAAACTTAATCGTATTTTCTGCTGCAATAATTTGATGTGTTGGCCTTTTATCATCTGATAAGTATCCCTTAAAAAGAAACCAGATTCTTTCTTATTTAATTCTATATTCATATTCCTCCTTGACATATTGATACAGGCCAGTTGAAATGTGATGGCACACGCGCAGAAACCAGATTTAGTCTTTCGACGAAACGGACGAGTCCGTTTAAATCGGCGGGGGCGTCAGTTCTATCTACTACTGGCAGCCGAGTTGTGCGCACCAGCGGTAGTAATGCTGGATACACCATGTTCCGAGGTAGTGTGAAGGGTACTGGCTACCCACTCAATTCGCCAGTTTCCCCTTCACATCCCCTCCCGTGTGCTACCGTGTGCCATCACATTTCAACTGGAGTCTACCTTAATTTTATTTCCGTAACACAAAATCCCTATTATCCTTTCTCATTCCACAACACACAGAGGAATCTGAGGTCTAGAGTTATGGAATAAATGTAACATTTCTTTGCAGAGCATGATTGGTCAAAAACTTACACAGATAATATTTCTTGTCCCTTATAAGCGAAGTACTAACTAACTTTTACGAAATATCTAACATGTAAAGAAAGTATTTATATGCATGCCTTGAAGAATATACTCGCATTAATTCCTGTAAACGTGTCATACTTATGTCCTATTGTAGCATTCCGCCATGCAGTACATTTCTCTACGAGCAAAAAGAAACTTGGACAAACGAAGCGCATGAAATTTACAAGGTACCGATAAAAGGTAATATTTTAACTCTCTCATGAACAGTTGCTGCTATATGCAACATCTGCTTTTGATGTCAAGCTTGTCTTCACCGTGCTCACGGCATATTTATGTGTTATTAAAAATTATAGATAAAACTTTATTTTTCCTAAACGCGGAGCTTATTTTTATAACATGTGTAAAGAAATGTTACCGCTCTATGTCAGAGTTTACTTCACTTACTTTTGACCTAGACCCTGCCATGACTCCGGCCATTTATTAACGCGAAGGAAAGAGTTCAGTGTCAGGTGTAGAGTATATGGTATTTCAGATACGTATTTTGGCAGTGGGGCAATTCTCTTTCACCTGTACTCTACACTAATCTACAGTCTGATTGTACTATAAGCGAATCTGCAGCTGCAGGATCAAAGAACAAACTGTCAGCTCATTTCAACGAACAAAAATATTGTGAAGTGAGAGAGAAAACCAACAAGATGCAACAGTTAGATGTTTATTACCAATACTTTCTCAATATGTTTCGGGCATGGTTATGCCCATCTTCAGGAGAACAAGACGTGTGTTACTGCACGTGGTGTGCTGCGCTGTAACAAGCGGGAAAAAGGTAGATATTAGCTGTACAGCTAACATTACAGCTAATATCTACCTTTTCCCCGCTTGTTACAGCGCAGCACACCACGTGCAGTAACACACGTCTTTTTCTCCTGAAGATGGGCATAATGATGCCTGAAACAAGTTGAGAAAGTATTGGTAATAAACATCTAACTGTAGCATCTTGTTGGTTTTTTCTCTCTCACTTCACAATTTGCTCACGATGCACGGTCACAGAAAACTAAAGAATAAAAATATATTTACGAGAGATTCGTGTAGATTACTTAAGTATACGTAAATATAAAAATTCACTACTCTTTATCGTGTATGCTCAGAAAATATGACGGTGTTGAGAAATTGTATGATGCTCTGAACAGACATGATGACCAGTTTAAATAATTTGATCTTTACAAAAATAATAAATTAGATTTGCAATAAACAAAGAAAATGTTTTTTATTAACGCAGGGATCATATGTGTAGACAACGAATCAATATCAAATAAAATTAAAATGCTGATATTAGTAGTCAGAACACCGCGAAATCTAAATGAAACTGAAGACTCTGACAGAAATTGTAAGTTAATGGTATAAATTGTTGGGAGGGGGGTGGCAGGGAAAGGGGACGTTTTCGTAAATACAATAAACTACATTTCACAGGGAGTACAAGAAAATATTTCAGAAGGAAAACGTTTGAATTATTCAAAGCGACCCTTAATTCGTGCGGAAGAAGACTGCGTTTTTATTACCGTAAAAAAATTAGACCAAATATTGCTTCACCACGTTAGTTTTCTTGTCACTAAGGAACTATTACGTTCACCTTATGAATGTATCTCAATTTATCATGACGCGGTATATATATATATATATATATATATATATATATATATATATACACACACACACACACATATTGCCAACAGAACCTTCGTATGGAAAAGAAACTTTCTTAATTTTAAACTTATAAAGTAGTCATTACTAATTTTATCGCACGCTGTGAAAATAAATAAATCGGCATTCTGACCCCCGAGAGTGGTCATAAATTTGGTACAATTTTGCGAAAAAACAGGGATCATTGCCTTTCACAGAATTAACTGCTGCGTTCTGTCACAAAGGTGCAGTGGATTAAAGAGAGTTATGAGATGCAATGTATACATTGTTAGTCAAATTCTTCCTTTAAAATTTAAGCTTCGACCAATGTGAAAATTTGTTGCATATTTATATAGTATTATATATACGCTTTACTAGACTCGCGGTGGCGCAGTTGGTTGAGGCACCGCGCTAAAAGCCGGGAGGTCGCGGTTTCGATTCCCGATGACGTCATTGGAATTTTTCATTGACCTAATCCTTTCGGTCGCACTATGGCGCTGGGGTTGACTCAGCCCCTAACAGGTTTGAGTACCAGGAATATTTTCTGCAGGTAAAGACGGCAGGTGCGTAGGGCTAAAACCTTAACATTTTCGTGCGTCGATTGTCACGAAATCTGGGAGCCTCAAAATCCTGGAAACCTCAGGGTCTGTCCAGGCCTGTAAAGGGATTGCTGTACCTTTTACTAGACTCTAATGAACACGCTATGTTTTCCACAGCAATATGTTAACGTCTAACGTTACTTACATGACTCAGTACACAACATGTTGATGCAGAAGTCTGAAGGACCGATATCGAAGCGACACAAGTCTGAGCAAATTGAAACACGTCTTTCACCTGCGACAAGCAGACTAAACTGCAAGCGTCACTCAGACGTCGGAGAAATTGCTGCTTTAATACGGCAAAACAGCGATTCAGCCTATATGTTAAACTTGCGATTCTTTCCTAATGGTTCGAATTTTTCGAAATCACATTGGTTACTGGAATTTAATATTCAAAACCTTCATTCTAACACAGAACGTATTTCTGTTTGCACAATATCAGAGTGAATGTGAAAGTCAACTTGAATAGCACAGCCGATTTGCTTCTGCAATTGAGATGAAATGTGTTCATTCCTAAGTATTATCTGAATAAGTAAAAATTATCTACTAAAAATTGCCATGTTTTTTATAAACGACCATACAATTTTTTGTGTACATGTTTCAGAATATCAGTCCATTACACTGACATATGAAGCCGTGGGTTTGGAAAATGCCCCAACTCGCCTCCATTCTTCAATGAATTAAATTATTAACTTTATCTGTTAAATGGTGAAGTTTGTCCTAAAACAGGCCATGAAGGCTCAAAGGGGGTGCAGAGGTATAGCCCTACTCTTCCTTTAACCTTGGGTCTAGATGGGGGTTGATAGTTAACGACAAGCCCCGGCCGATTTACCTCTGTGAAAGAACTGGTACCCATTGCATAGGAGGCTGGGCGAGCCCTAGGGCCGGTAAGAATGAGAGAGAAATATCCCACACCTACAGGGATTCGATTCCCGGACCGTCTAGTCCAAAGCAAGTCGCCATACTAACTAACGTTAAAGGTAATAACTTTTATATTTACAATCTTTTGAACTTAAAAATAATTTTTGTCTGTTATATTCACTTTTTGTAAAAGACGAAGTTAAGATGCAATTTAAAACAACACCACGATCAGCTGCTGTTGATTAACATCTCGTATTTTCACTCAGCGACTCACTAAAGGCCAAATTCAGTGGCCGTGCTGTCTAAGATATAGGTCTGTTTGCCGCTCTCTTGCTAACATTGCGCGTCACAGTCCCGTTGGGGGCATAGATATCTGCCTTTTGTGTCTGTTATGTGTTGTCGGGTAGAAATCTCTGTGATGAGCCGATCGCTTGTCCAGGGCAGTCCTACTAAGTGTATGTTTGTGTGTACGTGTCATTGAGTGTGATCAAGAACAACAATAACTTTCTACGCCTACAACGATTAGGTACAAAAATCAGAGAAAGAAAGAAAGAAAGGAAGGAAGGAAGCCTCACTAATGTCCTAGTGTAATTAACGTTAAAATGCCAGCAATGAAAACAGTACCATTCAGTAACTTAATAATTAAATAATACTAATGTAGTCAACATGCATTTGATATATATTGGTTGAATACACGTAAGGTATAACAAATATTACATGGTGTAGATACAATATATATATAAATATTATGCTGAAATAGATTTATCTCAGGTGGCACTGTCTGACCGTAATAAGCATATTAGGGCCGACCTTAATAACAGAAGGATATGACAAGTTATGACAAATTTCCATTTCAGGGACAGTAACATGTTACAAACAACATCAAATGTTCCTACTGCTTAATGGAAGTGACTGTCACATTAGCTTTGAAACGTTTTGAGTGTACGGGAATATGTTATGGACAATTGTTTTAGTTGAATACTGATGGATATACGTTATGAAAATGAATTTGGAAATAGTCAAGATAATGGAACATCTATCATACTCACTAGAGGAGGTATAAAGGAATTTTTCAATTGCCTAAAATCAAGAAAATTAGAATTGAAATGTGTGTTGTTTACCGCAATACCATTGCTAACTGCGTTTCTTTAATATTTGGAGGATAATTTGGTTTGTGTTTAGGGACAAATGTATTATTTTACATAAGTGTATTTTTGGGAAAAAAAATCGGACTTAATATGTCAAAAGGAAAACATTAAGAAAAATGTTCTTGTAATTCCTTAGAAGTGTAATTATAGAAGTATTAGAAATAAATGTTGGGGTGACACATCGCCGTTGTGCTGAGATCTATAGATGTGTTTCTTCAGCGTTCCGTGATAAAATTCTACTGCTAATATAAATTTAACGTATAAAATTTATACTTAGAATAAATAATTATATATTCTGATAGTTATAAACAGCAACACGGTATTCAAAAATCCAGGCAATTTATATGTGTGTGTGTGTATGTGTGATACTTGTGCATGAAAATAGGTAAAGGATTCTGAGGGTGAATATAAGTTGTTTGACAGTCTGCAGATGAATCCTATAGAAAGAAATACTTCCATTAAGTTATTTAATTAGCGGACCGATTAGCTCAGTCGGTAGAGCAACTGGGCTAGGGGCTCGACGATTCGGGATCGAATTCCGTTGGGGACGAGTTTTTCCACCCTTCCAGACCGGCTCTGGAGTCCACCCAGCCTCCTGTAAAATGGGTGACGGGTCTTTACCGGGGGTAGAGGCGGCCGGGGCGTGGGGCTGACCCCCTACCCCATCTAGTGCCGAAGGTCCTAGAAAATGTTAGAGCTCTAACTTTACCCACCCTAAGAGACTGCGTGGCCTATAAAAGGGATAAAAATCTACCTATTTCATTAGCTCGATTCATTTCCGATTATCTACAGAAGTTTGGTTTCTCTCTGGCAATTTGTAGTAAATGTAAGAGCGCGTAATGAATGCAGAGAATCGAGAATTACAATAGCAGATGTTATTATCCAAAGTTTTTTTTTTAACTAAGCCACTTGTGCAATATGAGGCCATAAGTTTGGTTATGTCCTAGTTCTAAGTTTGGAGTGAACTAAGTTCAATTAGCCCAGTATTTTTGTAACCATTTTAACGACACCTAACCTGGGAGTTTATGAAGTGCAAGAGCACGTTGTGTTGTTCTTGTGAACACAGCAGCAGTATAGCACAGCCCTTAAAGAACTTGAAACATAACAACTTCGATCGGCATTCACTTTTATAGTTTCTCACTACAGATTATTAACCTCAGTTATATGTGCTTGCTTTAAAGTTTATGATTATGGAAACGGAGCATCGTACTTACACAGCGGGAATATTGTTACTCGAAATTGTGGAACTATTTTTCACAGCGTTCGGACTTTTCTCGGAACTTAACCATTCTTCCATTTAATGGATAGCAGAGACCGTTTGTGTATATTTAAGGCGTCCTAACCTTGAAGTTCACTTCCTCTCCTTGTGTATTATTTACTTACTCCATGGTGCAGAGTCCTTCTTGAGAAGCTAACTGGTTAGCAGCTAGTCAAGAAATTCCCCGCATTTCATGGAACCCGAAGGTTCATTACCGTACTCACAAGCGTCCGCCACCTGTCCCTATCCTGGGCGAGCCCAATCCAGTCCACATACCCACATCCCACCTCCTGGGGATCCATCCTAATATTATCCACACATCTACGCCTAGGTCTCCCCATTGGTCTCTTTCCCTCCGGTTTCCCCACCAAGACCCTATACGCCCCTCTCTCCTCCCCCATACGCGCCACATGCCTTGTCCATCTCATTCTTCTCGATTTTATCACCCGCACAATATTGGGTGAGGAGTACAGATCATTTAGCTCCTCGTTATGCAGTCTCCTCCATTCTTCCGTTACCTCGTCCCTCCTAGGTCCAAATATTCTTCTCAACACCATATTCTCAAACAGCCTCAGCTTCCTTTCCTCCCTCAATGTCAGCGACCAAGTTTCACACCCATACAAAACAACAGGCAAGATTATAGTTCTATATATCTTAAACTTTAGTTTCTTGGATAGCAACCTGGAAGACAAAAGATTCTGCACCGAATGATAGCAAGCATTTCCTGACCTCAGTCTACTCTTTATTTCTTCCCGAATAGAATTTTGGATTACTGAAGTTAAACTGTACGTTCATTCTCTTATACGTTGCATGGAACCATTTTACATAGACGCGGCGACAAATATCAAATTATCTTTCTTCAAGGGCTTCTCTGATGCGTGAGAGGATACTATTCTATTTTTCCTACTTTGATAGTGGGTGTAGATTCCTGTTTCCATGCTGGTTTTCCTTAAAAATTCCGTTCTTTACTCTAGCCATTCATATAAACACCGGACTAATTTTAAAGGGCCAGGAAGATTTCTTCAAAATGGTTTCAAATTTAATTGTTCTTCCTCATCCCAGTACATCTCTTTTACGCTAATTGCTATCAGCAAATGATAAACTGACCAAAGAATATTACCTTATTGTTTGATATAAATATTTGAAATATATTGTTAGGATAAATTCGTTTCCGAACGTAAAGAACTGTGATCTTCTAAGGACATACCAGCTGGTTATTTAAACTTTCAGCGTAAAACCGAATTCTGCCTAGGTGATGCGAGATAAAAGAACTTGAAAATTTGTAGGAACCGTAAAAAAGGAAGGTAAAAGAAAATATGAGTAGAAAATGGGATTGCTATGAAAAGTAATATGAGTGGAAAATAATTGTTCATTCCAATGTCGTTTTTAATTACATTCCTAATGTGAAATAGTAGGGTTGCTTCCTCCAGAGAACAGGCAGCGGAAATGGAATCATTGCAATAACTAACATTTAGCTGCAGGGAGCATGGAATTTCAGTTCTAGAATTCCCGAGACCGGCTTCCCCTCTAGTGCTACTAACACAAGCAAAAACATCCTACATAGTAGAGCTATAAATGTTTGTTTGTTTGTTGACAGTGAAGGCTGTAAATACCCACAAATGGTTCACGGGGTAATCAAAACACAGACGTCAGTAAACTTTGTAATAGGCTTCATTTAGGATTTGGACGTGATTTTCAAATGTTGAAAACACGTGGATCACTTTTGAGTGCCCACAATATATAACTGCTGTTATTTCATTCTGGGTACCGCAGTGTCATTAACAATGTTTATTGCCATATAAATTTACATCCGCAGATATAAACTGAATCGCTTCGTCAATTATTTCATGGACAGAAACAGGCAATGTATGTAAAACGCAATATTGAGGCGCGGGCAACCCTTGTTGCAGCGGAACAGCAATATATATTGCATATTCCGAGTGTGTGTTTGTAGTCATATGTATCCAGCATGCAATGTTCATGCACCATATTGTCATGTTGGCCTGCTCAGATCTAAAATATTTTTCGACATTACCTTGTAAACAGCTGGATTTAAGAAAATAAAAAAGTTATCGAATATAAAATTTCTGTTTTGATTTTCCTTACAAAACTCTCTGAAACATTTCCCGTTCTAAGAAGAAATGAGCGTAATATAATCATAAATGTATAATGGTCGTCAAGTAAAGTGCCCGTTATTGTTATCAGATTTAAATGCAACTTGAATTTTCTCGACAGGTGTTAAAAAATACTCAAATGTCGGGTTTCATGAATACTTTCTCAGTGGTATCCTAGTTGTTCCATGCGGACGGACATCAAGAAGCTAATAATCACTTTTCATAATTTTACGAAGGCTCCTAAAACCTGAAGGGTTTACTTTCATTTTGGGAAAATAAATAATAATTTGGCCTTCACCTGCATATTTAAGCTTTCATGCTGATTCTCTAGACCGCCGGTATAGCGTAACCAGTACAGCGACTCGTTATGGGTTGAAAGGTTTGAGGTTCGAACCCTAATGCTTCGAGATCTTCCGCAGCCCTCCAGGCTTACCCCGAGGACTAGTCAGCTTCCTGGAAAAAGGAAAAAGAAGCTTTTCCCGGTGGTGAAGCAGTCAGGACCTGTCGTGGTTTCCGCAGCGCCACCTAGTGCCGAGGTTCAAGAAAGAGTAGAGCTTTACTTCCACACCTCCCATCATGCCTTCAGGGCATGTTGTAGGATGAAGTTTACCTATGCTGAATACGTAAGAGTTGTTGTTCCAAAATTTGGCTTACCGGGGGGGGGGGGGGGGGGGGGTTGAGAGGAGTTCACGAAACATCGAGAAATATCAGTAAAGACACGAGATCTTCCAGAACGAGATTTGATACCGGGGACCCATAAATGCAAAGAAGGAGCTGAGAAAGTTCGTGTGTACTGGTTGGAGTTTTAAACTTCAGGCATATGATGTCATATCTGTGATAGCTCCATTGTGACTGGCTTCGGGATTACGTAAGTTTTGGTTTAAAAAAACAGTCTTTCATTAAAAAGGAGGTCCCTAAAGAACAATAGTGCAAGATCTGGAAGAGCGGTTTTGTCTAAAGTGTGGCCGCTCGTTCTAGATCCTGTTTCTTCTGGTACTGTACTTGATGCCTCGTACCTGCGTTCGAATTCCACTTGGGGCGCGGATACATGCTTATATATGAAGTTCTTACACTGGGAACATCCGTCGTCGGAGACGTGTTAATAAATACAACGAATCTCATTATCCGGAAGGATGGAAATATGCCTCATTGTCCTAAAACGTGACATTGAAAAAAAGATTTCAAATGTACACACATTTAATTGCAGTGCGTCCTCCTTTATATTTTATGCAGATAAAGGAAATTGTATAGAGAAACAAAGGCTTTAAAGGTAAAGTTAAAATAAAGTTCACTCTAGAACAGACCACGAAGGCCCAGAGGGTGAGTAGAAGTATAGCTCTACTCTTTCTTTAAACTCGGCTGTAGATGGGGGTGGGTGTTCAGAGCCACGCCTCGGCCTCTTTACCCCCGGGAAAGATCCGGTACCCATTGTATAGGATGCTGGGTGGGCCCAAGGGCCGGTCTGGACAGGTGCGGAAAATCTCGCTCTCAGCGGGTTATCGATCCCCGGATCATCCAGCTCGTAGTCTCTATGCCGATTGAGCTAACTGGGCGCGAAACAAAGATCTAAGAATCGTATGCGTATTGGACCGTACATCATCTATATATTTGAATAAAGGAAGACCAACTTGATGACACTTGCTTTATTATGTCAATTTACTGCTCTACATGTTTCGGATGTTAATACATCCATCTTCAGGAGCTTGTGACTACTTGGTGGGTTATTGTGTAGGCTGTATTGTACTGACTTGAGGCGTGTTGGTGTTATGTAGCGGGATTGGCTGTTGAGCCTGCACTCGGATACCACATCACCAACAGCCAATCCCGCTACATAACACCAACACGACTCAAGTCAACACAATACAGCCTACACAATAACGCACTAAGTAGTCGCAAGCTCCTGAAGATGGATGTATTAACATCCGAAACATGTTGAGCAGTAAATTGACATAATAAAACAAGTGTCATCAAGTTGGTCTACCTTTATTCAAAAAACAAAAGATCTAAGAACTCTAAACTTATAACTTTTGTATAAAGCAATGTTGTCACAAAGTGAGTATACTGATTTAAAGAGAAAAATATAATGTTTAATCCCCCCAAAATATAAGGAAAATACGTTTTAAGGAGCTGAATTCCACTCAGGACGTCAAACAACTCAACGTAATATATGAAGCACTGCGTTCATTACCGCCTGCGCAGAAGCCTGTCACTGGCCCCTTTCAACGACAGCCCATACTTTGATAGCATGTTTATCGAAGATTCAATTCTTTACTTAATCCCAGAGGTTTTCCGAGATGTCGCGTTCTTCTAGGAATTGCAAATAAATTTGGTTTAAATTCTCAAGTCTGCTATTCTTTCTATATGCCGCTTCATTCTCCTTGATTTATCGTACTAATACAGAGAAGAGTAAACTAGGAAAATGTATTCACTTTGCTTCCTCTCCTCCTTGGTTAAATTTTTACAGCGAAGTGGATAGTATTTGTAAAATATGTGTGAATTATGTGTACAATATGTGTACAATAATTGTACAATGTGTGTACAATATGTGTACAATATTTGTGCAATATGTGTACAATATATGTAAATATGTGTACAATTTGTGTAAAATATGTGCACAATATGTGTACAATATATGTACAATATGTGTGCAATATGTGTACAATATATGTACAATATGTGTGCAATATGTGTACGATATGTGTACAATGTGTGTGCAATATGTGTACAATATGTGTAAAATATGTGCACAATATGTGTACAATAAGTGAATAATATGTGTACAATATGTGTGCAATATGTGTACAATATGTGTAAAATATGTGCACAATATGTTTACAATATACATTAATAATAGAATTCTGCGTTTTTCCACACTAGGTACGTATTTACGTGTTTCTTAAGATGTTCAGAGAAACAACAATTGTTTCCATAAGAAACCGGTTTTAGTAACAGAGATATCGAGTGCCTTCTGTAAAGTCGAAATTTAAATTTTAGATGTTTGCAACATGAAATTCGTTGTTAAAGGGAGTAATATGCGGTGGTAATTAGAAAGATCGTTGCTCTTTCAATTTTATTACAAATTAGGAAACACTGAAGATTAGAGTGACCAGAAAAACAAACGCTACGACAAACAAACTAATGAACTAATGCCATGGATCACAGTCCTTGCTGAGAAGCTAACAGGTCCTCAAGTAGTCAAGAAATTCTCCGCATTTTATGGAAACCGTAAATTCATTACCGCATTCACAAGCACCTGCACCTCACCATATCCTGAGCCAGATCAATCCAGTCAATGCCTCCTACCAAACAAGCATTCCAAGCCCGAAGCCTTGTCAAATGTTTGGTAATATGGTAAGTTCTCACGGTGAGGAGCTGTTGGCTCTAACCCCAAGCTGGAGACCAACGTCTTGTCGGGTGTATGACACTTCTTATTTAATACATTCGAAGCTGCCCTCCAACAAAGACTCCAACAGTAAATATTAATGTAATTAGCGATACTAATTAAAAATAACAAGTCTTTAGAAATGTAAATAACATGAAAACACGCTCTGCCTGTACAATATGACGTTCGGTGTTTATACAAAAATTAAAAAAAAAACTTTTTAATTAAATTATAGTTACGAATGACTAAGTCGGTGAAACTGAGTTTGTAATTAGTGCATTAACTAAGAAGTTGTTTCTAATTAACACTGTGAGCACAAATACGTAGACTAACCGGGTACAGTTAAGCACTTTCTAAGAAAACTGACGACAGTAATTGTTGTAAATTTAATGTATAAATTTAATGTATCTCTATTCAAAATGAAATGGAAGTCTTAGGAAAATTTAATCATTGACACAAAGCAACAGATATTTGCTTTGTTCATGTTGACTGACATTGGCTAAGACGTAAGGACTATAATTTAAAGTTAACATTATATAAAAATAGGACGGGATTAATTAATAATAACTACTGTTTTATAATAATCTTCAATAAATTCGCGATTTTATCATTATTGCGAAAAATCAATATGAAAAGTCACGAGAAACAAAGATTTATACATAAAAATAAAGTGTATTACGATAATCCTTTGCGGTTTTAAGAATAGAATTTAGATAATCCGTGGAAACAGATCCTAAAAGTATTTCCTGAATATTTTAATAATCATTAGTCACAGAAAGCCTAAAACGTTGGAGTAATTAGCCAACAGTAGCGTTTCCAAATGACCCTAGACGTGACAGACAAAGATACGGACGAAGCAGAGAGTGTTGGTATCTTGTAATGTGCGGTTGATCGCACGCACAGCTCAATCAGACCAGACAGGAAAGGAAATATCATACACAATTCATTGTAATTCTCTTTCTTAAATGCAGTCTCAGTTTCAAAGTACATAAGATTAAGAGGGTAATTTCGTCCTGTGATATGAACAGAATTTAGCAATATTGATAGCAGTATGCTTGCCAAAGTAAGAAGAATAACAGCACTCACATATATCTTCCTACATTAATTAAGCTGCAAATTATTATTCCAATACTATTGTGAATGATGATGCTCTCCAGATTTTGCATGCTTTGTCACAACGAGATATCACACTTAAAAGCACCAGTGTGCTTGTAATCACAGTAACATGGCAGTTAAAGAATAAATTTGACCATCTCAAATTTAAATGCAATAGAGCCTCCTTGTTGTCGTCACGTCTTATCGTCACTAGTTTGAACTCGAGTGTTAGAAGTGTCATGACCTAAAGCATACCTGGCGAAAATATCACAAGTTTTTGAATAAAGATTGACCAACTAGATGACACTTGCTTTATTATATATTGCTCAACATGTTTCAGACGTTAATACGTCCATCTTCAGGAGCTAGCGAGTACTTGTTGTGTTGTGTAGGCTGACT
>Ga0123354_10010268_pt1 | contig 14423 bp, 12 predicted proteins | sample TergutLab28metaG_2_FD_97872 | JGI IMG/M metagenome (GOLD analysis project Ga0123354, IMG submission 97872) | Labiotermes labralis P4 segment gut microbial communities from Petit-Saut dam, French Guiana - Lab288 P4 | ecosystem: Host-associated > Arthropoda: Insects > Digestive system > Gut ... | reverse complement strand
ATAGTTGAAGAATAAGAGACCAACTTGATGTCACTAGTTATTAAGTTTTATTTCACTTCTTCTATGCTCAACATGTTTCGGACATTAATACATCCATCATCAGGAGCCTGCGACTTTTTTATTGTATCACCACATTGGTCGTGTGTTCTTGTTTCGATGTGTTTTGGAGTTATATCACCCAACCTAGCCACACCGAAACTCCAACACACATCGAAACAAGAACACACGATCAATGTGGCGATAAAATAGAAAAGTCGCAGGCTCCTGATGATGGATGTATCAATGTCCGAAACATGTTGAGCATAGAAGAAGTGAAATAAAACTTAATAACTAGTGACATCAAGTTGGTCTCTTATTCTTCAACAAATTGCAGTATGGTTGGGGTTTGGAAAAGATCAGCTTGTAAGTTAAAACTCGACGTTGTAGTACAGAAGGCGAGTACAGGTACTTCGACTGTATATGCTACCTCCATCTTCAGGAATAAAAGCTCAAGTTTTTTTGTTCACACCATAGAGATATATAGTGGAAATAGAGGTAAAGGTAAAGGTAACGGTGAAGCAGTCCCGTTACAGGCCTGGAGTGGCCCAGAGGATTCCAGGAATTTAAGTTTCCTAGATTTCATGACAACAGCACAGGATGGTGGTAAGGTTGTCAGCCTTACGAACCGGCCGCCTTTACACTCAGGAAATGTTCCTGGTACTCATTTCTGTTAGAGGCTGAACCATAGTGCGATCGGAAGGATTTTACGTTAATGAAAAATTCCAATGATACCCGCTGGGATCGAACCAGCAACCTTCCGATTTGTAACACAGCACCTTAGCGCTAGATGTAGACGAGTGTTCAAAAAAGGAAACCGTTACCCCCTGAATACGGAAATGGTGGGCCCAAGATTCAGTGACGATAATTTGGAGAAAAGAAAAATCTCTTTCCTCTCTTGGAATTCGAAGCCGCGGCCTCATAACCACACAGAGTACTTTCTCCATCTACCCATTTCCAGAATAAAAATGTTACTTTTGCCCAAAGGCGGACGCCTGTGAATGCAGTAATTAAATTTCGGGTTCCATAAAAAGCGGGTAATTTAGTGACTAGGTGAAAACAGGTTAGCTACTGAAGAAGGACTCTGCTCCATGGAGTAAGTAAGGTGACAGCCTTTGTGTCAGAAACTTTGGAGAAACGCGAATTTTCAGTAAAAGAATAAAGAATTGGGCGACGTTAGGCTAAATATTGTGAGTGTAAAATTTCATCTTATTCAAAAGCTACTAATATTGCCTTAAACATGTTTAACGCACAGGAACAAACATAAACATAACACGAATTTCACGAAATGATGTCTGTAGCTTCTCAGTTGATACAGGAAGTCACAGCGCATGCGCAAAGTGACAATCTCGAGGATGCGCGAGAGATATGCGCAGACGGTTCTTACTTTCCGAATAACGTACGTAGACATATCATGTATGAGAATTATATATATATATATATAGGTAAGTGGACCGGGTAGCTCAGTCGGCATAGTGACTGACTATGCGCTGGACGGTCCGGAATCGTATCCCGATGGGTCGAAATTTTCCGCCCGTACAGACCGGACTTGGGTCCCAACCATTCTCCTGTCAAATGGGTACCGGTCTTTCCCCGGGGTAAAGTACGGCCGGGGCGTGCTGCTGACCACTCACCCCTTCCAGTGCCGCGGTCATGAAAGAGTAGAGCTATACCTCTACCCACCGTCTGGGCCACATCAGGTACTAGAAAGGGGTGAGTGGTCAGCACACACATATATATATATATATATATAGGTAAAGTGATTCCGTTACAGGTCCGGTGTGGCCCAGAGGGTGGGTAGAGGTATAGCTCTACTCTTCCATGACCGCGGCACTAGAAGTGGGTGAGTGGTCAGCAGCACGCCCCGGCAGCACTTTACCCCCGGGAAAGACCCGGTACCCATTTCATATATATTCTAAGAACAAAGTTTAATTAACATTATTATAAATTATGTTTATGTATGTCCATTATATTTATTATAGACCCAGAATTATATTTAATTGTCACGTAATTGTGTAATATTATTATTTAATATAAGAAACAATTTTATTATAACAATCAGCAGTTACTTGCCTAGAATTTCAGTGTCTAATTTCAAAATTTTATAACCTTACAGTCACAATCGCATCTGTTTCACTGTTAAAAACATTTGTTGTTCTTTGCGGTATTTGAAAAAAATTTTTTTCCGTTTGTTTTATGTTCCACATAATTTTGAAGTTATATTGCCTCTATATAGTGCAATTAAAAGACAAAAATATATACATTATTTGCATATACTAACATTACTTCAGTCAAGCGAAAATATATTTTCTGATTCCATTTAAAGATGATCAGAATTAATATTAACTTTTCTTTGTAACTTTAAGATGAACGTTTTAGATGGGAAGATAATCGCTTCTCGTACGTAAACTTATTAAATTTTATGATAATCCGTCCAATATGTTTTGCCATTAAGGGGGGGGGGGTGGAGGTGAGGGGAATTACACAGTCACTTCTTCTGTAAACCGATTTTTATCATCCAAATTGATGATAATGGCGTGCGTTCTCGCATGGCCAGATTTCAAATTTCTGTTATTGCTCCCCGCATTTTTGGGGCTAGCACCTTCGGAGGAAGACTGGCTATGCACTGTTTTGGCTGCTGCCACATCTGCCTGACCATCATCAGCCGATTCCCTTTTGTCGCGTTCTACACATCTGTTTCTTTCCTTCCGTTTATCAGCATCACATTCACTGTGATGTTTATTCTTTTTCTTACCGTCACTACTACCACTACTGTGTCTTGATCTACCAACATTACCCCTACTCTTACTACGAGAAGTACTACCAACATCACAAGAACTCTTTTTACATGTACTCGCCATTTCAAGATCACCTCCTCTAACATCAGCATCGCTGACATTTTCAAATTCTTTGTCTTTGTGACACCGTACTTTCGTTTCACTTTTTAGTGTCACAGATGAATCTTTTGAGTAAGTTCTACTACTTCTTTCCATAGTAATTTCTTCTAAGCCACTCAGTGTCTTGCTCATGTTGTCAGCACTGGTTCGGTGTGCCGTTGGTGAAAGTCCTTCTCTTAGGGAAGTCTCAGAGTCAGGGCTAGAAACAACTGAACTACATTTTGATTTTTGCGGACTGTTAGTCTTGTTTGTGGTATCCAATGTGACTGATCTGATGCTAGCGTCACCTGTCACCACAGTAACACTAACTATTTTGTCAGTCACGGCTGCCAGTACATTGTTAAGTTTTAAATGATCAATATCCGTATGACCGCTAGGTGTCTCTGGTTCCTGCGTTGCTTCTTTGTAGTTCTGTTTGGCTGCTTCTTGCATTGCGCTGATTTTAGCAGCCAAGTGTCTATTGCCCAGTCTCATGTTCTTTTCTTTCAGTTGTTCAAGTTGTGTGTACAGTCGCTGAAACTCCTCCTGGAAACAAGCAACAAAATATTACAAAATTAAAAAAAAATGGCGCCATTGACAGCGCGAATGTTGGGTTTCAAAGAACTATACATTTCCTATGACATTTGAGGTTATGGCGGTGGTAATTGGTGAAAAAAGAAAATTGGAGAAAAAAGAAAATTGGTGCAAAAAGAAAATTGGTGAAAAAAGAGAATTGGTGAAAAAAGAAAATTTTCTCTAAGTACATCAATAATAATAATAATAATAATAATAATAATAATAAATCGGATGTTACATATGTAATAATGAAAAAAAGGAATATGTATGTTGAAAGACGTTGCAATATCAGGAGATAGAAATGTGATCAATAAAGGTAAAAGCAAAGTGATCCCGTTACAGGCCCGGTGTAGCCCAGAGGGTGGGTAGAGGTATAGCTCTACTCTTCCATGACCGCGGCACTACAAGGGGGTGAGTGGTCAGCAGCACGCCCCGGCCGCACTTTACCCCCGGGAAAGGCCCGGTACCCATTTTACAGGAGGCTGGGCGGGCCCCAGGGCCGGTCTGAACGGGCGGAAAACCTCGTCCCCACCGGGATTCGATCCCGGACCGTCCAGCCCGTAGTCAGTCGCTATACCGACTGAGCTACCGGGCCCACGATCAACAAAGTAGTCATAAATATTCTAAACTTTAAACGCTTTGCAATAGAAATTCAGCGCATGTGGAATGTACAAACAGTGCGTAACCAACTGGACCCATCTCAAAATTATTTAGAATATACCTGAGCAACCTACCGGGAGAGCATGAAATCATGGAACAACATAAAACAGCCATATTGGGTGCTGCACAACTACTTTATATACAACCACGGGAAGTAACAGTACATGTACCATGAATTGTCACCATAGAACAGCTGCAAAATTACATACCTTAAAATATGTTTTGTTGCAGGTGTACAATTGTAAATTTGATAAATAATAATAATAATAATGATAAATTTCAAAGCTATTCAGAAAATACGTGAGCAACATACCAGGAAAACATGAAGTCAAGGATCTACAGAAAACAGCCATATTGGGCACTGCACACATACTGCGGAAAGTACTAATGTAAGAGTGCAATAGAGTCAACACTGAAACTAAAGATATAAGCAACATGAACAGTAACAACAGAATAGCTGCAACACTGTATTCTCTAGGGGCATAAAGGAAATGATGATGATGATGATAATAATATTAATAGTAATAGCTACATCAACGACCTACGGACAACAAACGTAACTGGCAATGTGCACATGCAAAGAAAATTATTAAAATAAATGTACACAACTTTTATCGTGGGACATAACATGTACCATATATATATATGAATAATTGAATAACAAGTATCCTAGGAACGTGGTTTGTTTTAGTTACGTAATTAGGAATATCATGTATAAAGGTAATAATGAAAATAATTGTTTTAATTTTTATTAAGCTTAAGTAAGTTAACAATTAATTAAACAAATCAACTTTTTTTCCCCCTCAGTAGACTCGTGTAGCTACTGACGGCGTTAGCAGCTTTGGCTTATCGTGCAGGAAAACAACTGCAGCGTGAACAAGAACAAGAAAGAAACTCAGTACAAAATTAACTACAAAACAAAAAAAAAACAGTTGAGTAACGTAAGTTAAAAGATACAAGTCCTTTAATTATGGTCTAGTTTTTTGATGAGGACATTACGAAATATACTCTATAACCAAGGTTCCTAGGTAAAAAAAATTGAATGAGACGTTAATTACATATTTGAATGGAAGCTTCACGATGTGCTTGTAACGTGATATAATATTATATAGTGTACTTCAGCACAATCACTTTATTATATAAGGTAATACAAGGCTACATGTTTCGACTATAAACTAGTCATCTTCAGGCCTATATTAACAGTTGTGTTACCAGATGCTGTGCACACTTTGGGATCCCATCGTGTTTACATTCATTTGCACAGCATCTGGTAACACAAATGTTAATATAGGCCTAAAGATGACTAGTTTATAGTCGAAACATGTAGCCTTGTATTACCTTATATAATAAAGTGATTGTGCTGACGTACACTATATAATATTATATTAATTACATAGTTAAATGAAGCTCATGTATTCTAGCGAAGCTTCCACTTCATCAGCGACACAACATGTTACCTCCCACACCGAAACACATTTAAATTCCCGCGCTGTAGAAATGGCTTGGTTTCGTGCAATTCATTTCCTCATTATTTTGACATGTGGTAAGATGCGACAGTTTGGTTGTTTTAACTTAATGTGTTTTGTAATGTGTGGGTGTTTTGGTAATAAACGTATTTGGCTACACTATGTTTGTAATATGTTAATGTATTGTTTCGTTTGTGTATATTTTATGGTTTGTTTTGTCCGTACTAGTGAAAGGACTACTGCCACCGGGTGAGAACTGAATTGCAGTAAACAACAACAAAATAATAATAATAATAATAATAATAGATACGTCAGTGCTCCAGAGAATTCGTTAAAAAAGACGCTTCACTGTAGTAAGTCAGAAAATATGAAATCTGTAATGAAGTTTTGTTTGCTTTTTATAACCTAACCTAACCTAACCTAACCTAACCTAACCTAACCTAACCTAACCTAACCTAACCTAACCTAACCTAACCTAGCCTAATCAAAACCAACCTAACCTAAACTAACCTAACCTAAACTAACGAAATCTAACCTAACCCAAATTCACCTAACATAACCCAACCAAACCCAACCTAACCTCATATAACCTAACATAACCTAACCCAACCTAATCTAAACCAAACTAATGTAACCTAAACTAACCCAACTCAAAAAAAAAACCAGACCAAAACTAACCTAACCTAACCTAACCTAACATAACCTAACCTAACCTAATCTAATCTAAACCAGCCTAACGTAACATAACCCAACGTAACCCAACCGAACCTAACCTAACCTCAATGGCGTGTCATGCAACCTTCACTGTTTCACGGTTCCCATAAAAATTCAGACATTTGTCACAACATGGCGTGACTTCCTCTGCCCCTTGTGCTCAGTTGGCACTGTAACCTTCTTTCACCAAACATTTCGTGTGACTCTTCATTCCATTATCAGTGGAATTCAAAATTCTGACTTCATTTGATGCCTGCCTTAACAACAGAAAGGTCACTTCAGTGAATCTGAACACATTCATTTGGGTGCCCACCTACCCGTGTGATTATTCCGGGATTTACAAAAGTTGATTTCTTGACGTGTCTGTATATAATTATTTCGCATTGACCAATAGTTTGATACGGACAACAGTTTGGCGACTCACACACTCAGTGGCCTCGCTACTTCCTCCCACTCCGACTGCCCTCCCTGAATGTTTCTTTCACCATCCGGAGAAACCCGTTTTGGTCCGATACCCACCCAGTCGACGTCCAAATTCGACAGGGATCTACTTCCAAATTAATGATTTCAGCAGGTCGATTTTCATATCAGGGTTCCTGCCAGGTCGTATGCGGTGAATAGTTTGGAAATTTTCTGCTTTTGGACTTTGACTGGCTCACAAAAAAGGTCGAGTGGCGTTCGATTTGTTTTTGGTTAGAATTTCCGTTTTATAAGGGGGGCATAAAGTTTTGCAATAATGGTGCACGTCACAGCAGCTGCGTAATTGAAAATATGATTTAACGCTGTTAAAACGTTTATTTCGTTATTCAATAATTATCATCCAATTACTCTCGTTGTTTTATGTACTTTGCTTGGACCACTGATTTTTCCATAGCTTTTGTTTTCTTGGAGTAGGGGAAGAAGTGCAACAAGGAGGGACGTAATTAAAAAATGTTTCTTGTATTAAAGTGACGCAGATTTAGTTCACAGACTGATGAGCTCTAGGCGGTCGTGGCTAATAACGGGCCCTTTTCACCTGCCAGTCCCTATCGTGACGTGGATCGTGGGAGAGCCACGTCCGCCCACAGCTGAACACTCCGGAAATGACGTACATTTTAATACATACCTGAACGTCCTTCTCAGTCAGTTTGGCATACTCCTGTATGCCTGCTGTGGAGGAATTCGTGGAAAGTGCGCACTGAGAATTTCCTGACCTTGGCTTTGGCAGGAACCTAGCTGTTGGTGGTTTTGTGACGACACTTGAACTTTCTTCAGATTTGCCATGTCCTTTGAATACCATGTAGGCCTGGAAAGAAATGAGGGTTTTATATAAGATGGGAAATTCCAAGCAAAGTTTCTAGTAGTCAGTGCTTTCAATGGGCGATTGGTTGCTGTATATACCACCAGACTCTGCCCCCAGAAATTCTACTTCCTACACAGAGTGTGTATTTATGTGTTGTGTGTGGTTCTAAGGCCATGCACTGAAGGACGGGTTTTCATAACCGAGACGGAGCGTGTTTACTGCGCGGGACGAACTGTGTCTATAAATGCTTTATAGAGTTAAATGGGACCTAAGGAATTACAAGACAAGACATTTCGTGTAACCATTGTCGAAGTGGAAAAGCAATAAGTATTACATATTCTGAGTGTGTGTTTGTAGCTTTAGGAGTAGAGAGGATTAGAGCATGAAATGCGCATGCACCATTTTGTCATCTGTGGTCTGTCCGACTCGAACATATTTGTGGGACATAAAATGTGTGTTTTGGTTTTCCAAAAAACATTTTTCTAAAACATTTCTCATTTTAAGGAGAATTCAGCAAGATGTGGTCAAAAATGTATTCTAACGGCCAGACTAAAGTGCTTGGTATGCTTGTCAAATTGTAATGAAACTTGAATTTTCTCGACATATTTTAGAAAAATATCCAAATATAAAATTTCACGAAAATCCGTCCAGTGGGAGCCGAGTTGTTCCACGCACGGACGGACGGACGGACAGAAAAAGCACGACGAAGCTAACAGTCGCTTTTCGCAATTTTGCGATTGCGCCTAAAGTCATAAACTTAAACTAAGAAACTACGTTTCTCGATGTACGGAATGTAAAGCCGCGTGTGGTGAGAACACAGGAATGCCTTCTTCTGTAAATCTTATTTTTTGCACCGTGCATTTTTGTAGAATCACTTCTACTACCAACCAACAACTGCACTTACATAACTTTCACATAAAACACTTTAAAAACACTTAAAATCACTCCGACATGTTTCGATCTTGTCAGATCATCATCAGGGATCTCTGTTGTTCCTTGCTAAAGTTGTTGTGGCAGTAAATTGTGAATATTGTAATATAAATTTAGCAAGGAACAACAAAGCTCCCTGATGATGATCTGAAAAGATCGAAACATGTCGGAGTGTTTTAAGTGTTTTTAAAATGTTTTATATGAAAAATACGTAAGTGGAGTTGTTGGTTGATAATAGAAGTGCCTTCTTCTGTGTAGGCGGAAGAACGAGGCTTATTTCGTCCATATACCGAGAAGGTAGGGGCAGTAAATGCCTCCGAAGTAGGGGAACGAGCTACCAGAATACATCGCTTCAAATACCTCAATTCCATGATTTTCACAGCCCACCGCTGCCTTGATCCAATTTCACAGAGACCAGGGTTGCTCTAAAACAGCGTGCTAATAGCACATGGAGAGTAAAGGGACAGGATGGAGAAAATTATGTGAGCTTATACCTAGAATTACTATAACGGCTGAACAAAGCTGGAAAAGAAATGTAGCGTGAATTCATAAAACAGGGATCTTTATGAAATTTAATGGTTGAGCAGATCACGTGGAATATTTAATATGAGAAACACATAGAAACGTAGATTTATGATGTAGGACCTAACAGATGGATGAAGATAAAAACATTCAAAAAACTGTGAGGCAATTCTATAGAAAAAAAACATTCAAATTAAACATGTTTTATGAAGGCCGGGATAGCGTAGTCGGTATTGCGATTACGTTACGGTCCGGGAATCGAATCCCGGTAGAGGAGAGTTTTCTGGTCCCATCCAGACCGACCGTGGGGCTCGCCCAGCTTTCTGTACAACGGTTACCGAGTATAATTCCCGGAGGAAGTGCGGTCTGGGGCTTGAGTTGGTCATTTATCCCATCTAGCGCTGAGGTTAAAGAATAAGTGGGACTACACCTCTATTCCCTTGTGGGAACTGCGTGGCCTGTTCTAGGGTGAAAGTTACCTTTATCTCATAAAGTGGCCATTCGTTAACGTCTTTATTACCACTATGAATAATAGTGCTGCTGAGGCAAGCACTTGTACCATGAAGTATTTTAATTAAGCTTCTGTTTTATATATGTTTTTGACGTTGGACATTAAAGGGATGAATGATATTAGATTGATGTCCAGGCCTATTCGTGCTCCCAAACATTAATTAGAGGATACAGATAATAATACACCCCTTACTAAAATAATTAGTAAGTTGATTTTTGTTGAGTTACTGGGCATTACAGAAGAGAGTGTTATACTCTATTTATGGGGTATAAACCCATCAGCTTAATTTAGCATAATTTTCAATGTTCAAATTTGTTGATTACATCTTGGTGTTTGTTGCACGGCGACTTTTGATGCTTGATGGTGATATAAGATTTAAATAAATATATAAATTATATATATATATATATATATATATAAACGTTTGTTTGACAAATCAGCGAGCAGGATTGTATAAAAAATTTTGATTGCAACTTTAAAGAAGTTAATAATTCTGGGAAAATTTTAAACTTATGAGAGAATAATATGTTTAGTGTGTCAGTATTAGGTAGGCTGTCATATTCCTGCAGGATGGTGTATACGTGCGGGTTATTTGGAATCACAAAACGTATACTTTACCGTCAAGCTTCAATCATTTGTACTTTGTTTGATACTGCTTTTAGGAAAGTAGCCTGGATTATCGGAGGTAAAGGTAAAGGTAAAGGTAAAGCAGTCCCGTTACAGATCTGGACATGCCCACAAGGTTCGAGGAAGTTAAGGTTCCCAGATTTCGTGACAAAGGTACATGATGGTTGGTGGTAGGTTGTGAGCCTTACGCACCGGCTGCCTTTACCCCCAGGAAATGCTCCTGGTACTCATTTCTGTTAGAGGCTGATTCGATCCGAGGGCCATAGTGCGATCGGAAGGATTTATGTCAATGAAAAATCCACTGACACCAGCTGGGATCAAACCAGCGACCTTCCGATTTGTAGCACAGCACCTTAACCACTGTGCTACTGCGGTCCCTAGATTATAGGAGGTAGACGGTAATATTTATGTATAAGAGTTGTTCAAAACAAGTTCTTTGAATAAAAATATGGCGCACGCGCAGAAATAAGATAAAATTTATTTTATTATTTCTTCCCGTAATCAGACAGCCAGTATAGAAATTCTGTGACTGAATTTATGTACTGAAGAAAGCAGGCTGGTGCACAGGCTTCGTATTATACATCAGAAGGTACGTCCACAGAACAATCTAATTATTCCGCAGGGGACTCTTGTGTAGAAACATCTAACTGTACTTTATGAGACACTATGCAGGAAGGTCTGATTATGCTTAATGAGATACTTTGCAGATATATCTGATTATACTTTCAAAAACTTTGCGGGCACATCTGATTCATTTCATCGGATAGTTTGCATGAACATCTTACTATTGCACCGTGAATCATCTGGATATTTGAATAAAGGTAGACCAACTTGATGACATTTGCTTTATTATGTCAATTTACTGCTCAACATGTTTCGGATGTTAATACATCCGAAACATGTTGAGCAGTAAATTGACATAATAAAGCTAATGTCATCAAGTTGGTCTACCTTTATTCAAATAAGAGACCAAATTGATGTCATTAGTTATTAAGCTTTATTTCACTTCTTCTATGCTCAACATGTTTCGGACATTAATACAACCATCATCAGGAGCTTGCGACTTTTCTATTGTGCTTCAACCTGCTACACGGATACCACTCCAACCCAGCCACACCGAAACTCCAACACACATCGAAACAAGAACACACGACCAATTGGTGATACAATAGAAACGTCGCAGGCTCCTGATGATGGATGTGTTAATGTCCGAAACATGTTGAGCATACAAGAAGTGAAATAAAACTTAATAAAATTTGACATCAAGTTGGTCTCTTATTCTTCAACTATCACAATGATGCACGGTCCAATATACATAAGATTTGATTTATACTTTATGAGATACTTAGCGGAGACAACTGATTATATTGCATGATGTGCTTTGCAGGAACATCTGATTGTCCTTCATGATACTTCGAAGAAACATCTGATTATACTTTATGGCAAACGTTGCAGAAACATAAGGTTACGTCTCATGAGATACTTTACAGAAACATCTGATTATATTTCATGAGTTACTTGGCAGAAATATCTGATTATATTTCATGAGATACTTGGCAGAAACATCTGATTATATTTCACGAGATACTTGGCAGAAACATCTGATTATATTTAATGAGATACTTGGAAGGAATATCTGTTTATATTTCGTGAGATACTTGGCAGAAACATCTGATTATATTTCATGAGATACTTGGCAGAAACGTCTGATTATATTTTATGAGATACCTGGTAGAAACATCTGATTATATTTCATGAGATACGTGTCAGAAACATCTTATTATATTTCATGAGATACTTGGAAGGAACATCTGTTTATATTTCATGAGACACTTGGCAGAAACATCTGATTATATTTCATGAGATACTTGGCAGAAACATCTAATTATATTTCATGAGATACTTGGCAGAAACATCTGATTATATTTCATGAGATACTTGGCAGAAACATCTGATTATATTTCATGAGATACTTTGAAGAAACATCTGATTATATTTCATGCGATACTTGGAAGGAACATCTGTTTATATTTCATGAGACACTTGGCATAAACATCTGATTATATTTCATGAGATACTTGGCAGAAACATCTGATTATATTTCATGAGATACTTGGCAGAAACATCTAATTATATTTCATGAGATACTTGGTAGAAACACCTGAATTTATTTAATGAGATACTTTGAAGAAACATCTGATTATATTTCATGAGATACTTGGAAGAAACATCTGATTGTATCTCATGAAATACTTTGTAGAAAAATCTGATTATATTTAATGAGAAAGTTCACAGAAACGTCTGATTATACTTTATGGCATAATTTGCACAAAGGTGTGATTTTTTACATCATGAGCCATTTGTGCAAAAACGTTTAATTATAACTTATGACTTATTGTGTATTTTCTAAAGATGTTTCAGTAATGCTGAATTAGTTAGATTTTAACCTTAAACAATGTTAACTTCATTTCGTGTGTTACATAAAGAATTGCGCAAATATCAGTTTTCCTTTTTTGACATTTTGTAACCGTATGAATCAATTCGCTCTGTATTATTCTTCATCTGACATTTCGGTGACCCAAACTGGTTACGTGACCAAAACACGCAATACGTGAGTCACATAATAATAGCTGCAATATTGAAGCATCGATCTGTGATGCTCCTGTGAGAGTGGACAGAATGAACACGTGCGTGATAAATCCGAACTGTAGATATTATATCACACAAGTCCCCTAAATTGAATGGCACCATATCAACTGATACTGCCTATATAAGCTTGGTTGATGCACGGACCGCCGACGAATGAAAAGCGAAATTAAAAGACGTTAAGGAAACGGAAAAATTCTTCGTGTGTTGGAACCTAAAAGACGGTCACACTGTGGACATGCAGCTGGCATGAGAGATTCGAAAAAAGTCTAGAAAATTTTCTTTGAAAATGGAAGGAAAGTGAAGGAATACTGATCACTCCTCAAATATATCATAGTTCAGTCGGTATAGTGGCTTGCTACAGGCTGGACGGTCTGGGGATCGAAACCCGGTAGGGGCGAGAATTTTCCGCACCCGCCAAGACCCACCGTGGGGCCCACCCAGCCTCCTATACAATGGGCACCGAATCTCTTTACCGGGGCTAAATCGGCCTGGGCGTGGCGTTGACCACCCACCCCATCCAGCGCCGAAGTTAAAGAAAGAGTAGAGCTATACCTCTACTCCACATCTGGGCCTACGTGGCCTGTTCTAGGGTGAACACTACTTTACTTTACCTCAAATGTACCAACTAAATACACATATATTATAATGTGTATGTATGTATATATATATATTTAACACGTACATAACAATATATTTACCACACTCCTCTTACATGTTTCGATGTACTACACGCCATCTTCAGGGAGGGCTCAAAACCACATGTTGTTTTACAGGGTTGTGTCTATGGTGACTAGTGTCATCGAATATATAATGCATAAAATATTTTGAGCAAAAATAAGAGTAGCCCTCCCTGAAGATGGTGAATAGCACACCGAAACATGTAGGAGGAATGGGGTAAATATATTGTAATATGGTTTCCCTGTGTCTATAAGCAAATGCTGAGATGGTTCCGAAGATTCCAAGTTGCCACTACATGCTTCTCATTTAGCCATCCCGACTTAAATTTCTTAGTAACCAAATTCATATATTCTATACATGTAAAATAACCACTGCCACCGGGTGACAACTTAATTGCAGTTAATAAGTATTACTATTATTATTACTTAATATATATGGGCATTTAGTTACTACATTTGAGGCTCTATCTACGATCGGAAAACTTCAGAATACTGATAAATTAATTGGTTAATTTATTAATTTCTTCCCACCACACATGTCACGTGGCGTCGAAACGTAAAATGGCCGTGAATAAGGAAACAGGAGCTTTAAGAATGGAAACGGTGGTGAGATGTTTTTAAGCACGATACTGTGATACTGAGGGGACGAAATGCAATAAGAATAGCGAATATCAGAGCTGAGATTAAAGATCGGCTGGAATAATAATGTTTAGAATTAAACGGTACGAGGTTGAAGAATAAAAGACCAACTTGATGTCACTAATTAGTATGTTCTATTTCACTTCTTCTATGCTCAACATGTTTCGGACATTAATACATCCATCATCAGGAGCCTGTGACTTTTCTATTGTATCACCACATTGGTCGTGTGTTCTTGTTTCGATGTGTGTTGGAGTT
>Ga0123354_10010267_pt1 | contig 14423 bp, 9 predicted proteins | sample TergutLab28metaG_2_FD_97872 | JGI IMG/M metagenome (GOLD analysis project Ga0123354, IMG submission 97872) | Labiotermes labralis P4 segment gut microbial communities from Petit-Saut dam, French Guiana - Lab288 P4 | ecosystem: Host-associated > Arthropoda: Insects > Digestive system > Gut ... | reverse complement strand
TGGGGGGGAAAAGGAATATATTTTTAATCTTATATAAAAAGTTTGGGGAAAGTGGTTTCAAATGTGAATTAAAAAAAAAAAAAAAATCCCATTTTCCCCCCCCCCCCCCCCCCAAAAAAAAAAAAAAATTGTTGAGATGTTTTTTGCATAGTTATCCTTTAGTTATTGCTGTCAACCAGAGAGGGAAGCCAGATATTTGCCCCATGTCATGTATTTTTCTAGAGTGCCTTATAGAAACTTGCCTGTGTCATACCCACAGTGCATGTGTTTTGCTTAGCTTATTTAACTGAAGGAACGGAATTGTAATCACCTGCTCTACTTAAAATTTATGTAAATTGTCACATTTTTATTAAAGAATTCAGTTGTGTGATGAATGAGATTTGAAGTATATAGTAATGCTATATGAAACTTATGTTTTTTTTTTTTAATGACGGATTTAGACAGACTTTCTGACCATGACACCAAGCAGTCTGGTAGGTTGTTACCAGTGCTTCAGAGGAATGTGTTGCCTGCATCATCAGGGTCTTTAGTGTTTGGTTCTTTTTCCAATAACACAGGATACATGATACACATACATGTGTTGGCCTTTATGAATCCTCCTATATATAGTGTACGCGTTCCCAGGTCAATTTTGTATATACACCATCCATATACTGTAGAAATATGAGAGGGTTCATTTACAGTTCTGATACAAATTGTCTTCTTTTTCACCTGTTGGCAGCCTACATCAGTGATTTCATTTAGAATTTGGCAGTCAGAAACTGTTTGGAACAGCGGGTTAAAATCTGCATCTTTCATAGCACAACAAACATTCATGAACTCTCTTCAAAATCATGTTATGCAAAGAACACCCACACTTAACAGTTGATGGCAAGAGTGACATGCACACCTGCCTTACTCATTATGTCAGGTGGTGATATGGGCTTACAGCAGGTGGCACATATAGTTAATAAGGTTAATGTAAAATGTAATGAACTGAGGGTGTGTGATGATAATGAGATAATAAATATACTGACATGGTGCCAACTGAGCAGTAGAGTTGTTTCCACAGTGAACGTTCAATGGACCTTGTGCTTGCTTTGGAGCAAATACCATCTTCAGGCCTGGTGTGGAGTGGTGTGTCGGGTCGACAGCTGGGGACCCTTGAGCCTGGAGCATCAATACATTTACCCTTGTGTATGGTGCCTCTTGCCTCAGGGTTACAGGTGTGTATTGCTGTTATTGTACCAACAGTAATGAGTGTTTGATTGGTGGCTTCAGTTTAGTACGTTAGGTTGGAGCCCAATGGAAGACATTATATTTTCATATGCCATTATATACAGAAAACCAGTCTAAAAATTATTACAGATTATGTAGATAAAAGTTGAACATTTGGGTTGTCCAACAGTTTTCACTAATATAACCTGAAACAGTAATTTCAAAACTTTTATAAGTTAACAAGTGATTAAGTTTGAGATGACAGTGTCTCATTGCTTCTAATGTGATATAAACAGTGCTGATCTACTGGTACAAAAGACTTACATGTGGCTCCATAGATGTAAGAACTGGACACCATTGGGACTAATTTTCTTGGTGTCCAAAATGATTAATGCATTTTGCTCTCTTCCTTTTATCTCGTTGCCTGAAATGATATGCTGTGTTGCAAGAGAAACATACATTGCCTTGAAATGCCACACTCAGAATGTTTCATTGTATATTAAATTTTATTCATATTTTGACAGTTCTCTTTTCTTTGCAGAACATATCAGGAATACGACTGACAGATGTATTTTTGAAAAGGACGTACGATTATGATGACCTTGCCCAAGTGTTTGTTATACAACCAGCCACATAAATAGAGCTCCATCATGTTGTATTATAACTTAAGATGTAACCAATAGAAGAGAGATTTATTTAAATTGGAAATAAATAGAGCATATTCATCTAATAAGACAGTATTTTCTGAATGGACTAACTGAACAAAGTTGCATGGGCAAGTAGTGTACATATGCAGACTACAGGCACAGAGTTGTTCATTGTTGTCTCCAGGCCTTAACTTATCAAGTTTTATTGAAAAAGCATGTTGTTACTCAACTTGCCAAGAAAATGTAGCATCTCTTATGAAACAAAAAATATTCTTCACATAAGCCTGTCACTGGACCATAGCCTGAGCCAAGTGAATCCAGTCCCCACTGCCCACTTAGGGTTCCCATTTGTTCTGTTTTTAAGAGTGATACTTTGGGGGCCCAAGAACTTTTGTAAGGACACCCTGGTGTCCCACTTTTGATTAACTGATTTTTCATTTGCGTCACTGCAGTAATGCAATTTTTCCGTATCTTACAGTCATTGTTTGTCTAGTTAAATGTTTTTTTTTTTCTTTTTGGTTGTGTATGTGTGTTGGTGGAAAATGATCAGGCATTTGCTTCATAATGTCAGGAATGTTGCGAAACTGTAACGTGTAAGTGGTGATAAACGTGTGAATCGTCTACAGACACTGTGCCACTATGTTCTACACAGACTGTCTTACAAATAGCATTTGACATCACTTTGCAAATGCACAACTTGATTTTTGGATCCATTCAGTGTTGCCCAAAATAGCAAATATGCAAAAGGGCTTTATGTAGAGGTCTTACAGCACTCGTGTATGTATCCGTCTTTTAAAATGTGTCTCCTTTTTACTCCAGTATCCCAGATTTTTAGTAGAGATTTCTGAAAATGTCCCAGTTTTTCTTAAAAGCACTATGGGAACCCTACCCTCAGTTTTTTCCTCCACCTTCTACTTCCCCATCTACATGTAGGCTTCACTTATTACTTACTTACTCCTTGGAGCAGAGTCACTCTTGAGAAGCTAACTGGTGCTCAGCTAGTCAAATTTCCTGCATTTTATGGAACCTGAAGACTGATTACCACGTTTACAAGTGCCTGCAATCTGTCCCTATCCTGAGCCAGAACAATCCAGTCTGTGCCTCCCCAATTCTACTTCCTGAAGATCCATCTTAATATTATCCTCCCATCCATTCCTGGGTCTTCCAAGTGGTCTCTTTCCTTCAGGTTTCCCCACCAAAACCCTGTATGCACCTTCTCCTCTCCCCCATATGTGCTGCATGCCCCACTCATCTCTTTCTTCTCAATTTGATCACCTGAGGAGTACAGATCATTAAGCTCCTCATTATATAGTTTTCTCCACTCCTCTGTTACCTTGTTCCTCTTAGGCCCAAATATTCTCCTCAGCACCCGATTCTCAGACACCCTTAGCTTACATTCCTCCCTCAATGTGAGCGACCAAGTTTCACACCCAGAGAAAACAGCAGGCATAATTATAGTTATGTATATCTTACTCTTTATATTTTTGGATAGCAAACAGGAAGACAAAAGATTCTGCACTGAATGATGGCAAGCATTCCAGGACTTCAATCTGCTCTTAATTTTTTCTTGAATAGAATTTTGATGTGTCAAGGTTGTTCCCAAATAATTAAACTGTTCCACCCTTTCGAAGGAACTATTTTCAATATTTATATTGTGACTTCGTCCTGCATTCTGATGTTGAGACATGACCATGTACATAGTTTCGTCAGCATTTACTTCTAGTCAAATCTCCTTACTAGCAACTACTGAAAGTGTCTGTGCTTTTCTTTATAGTATGTACACTTTGCCCCATATATTAACTTAAGCATAAATCAAAAGCTGATGTGTACCATTTAATTTCAAGCCATTCTAGTTTACCTGAACCCTCCTAATGGCATAGTGTAAAGCAAAGTTGAAAAGCAATGGCCATAAAGTATCTCCTTGTTTCAAACCATCTGTAATAGGAAACATGTCAGACACATTTTTTTTAGCCATACCAGTTTCATGGGGATACCAAACTCAATGAGAATATTATACAAGACCTCCATTCTAACTGATCGTAGGCTTTCTTGAACTATATAAATAGCTGATACACTGTTTCATTGTATTTCCATTTTTTCTCAAGTATTTAATGCATGCAGAATATATGATTACTAGTTTACCTGTTGTGTCAAAATCCACACTGATGATCCCCAACAATTTCCTCTGCGTATGGATTGAACTGTGACAGCAGGATGTTGGATAAAATTTTGTAGGTAGTTAGCAAAAATGATATGCCTCTATAGTTACTAGGTACAATGATCGACTCCTTCAACTCCTCAAGAAATTCCTCCTTACTCCAAATAGAATTAACAAGTTTAAGAATCTCAGAGTATATTGTTTTACCCCCTAATGCTGCTGGGATTTGATCAGTACCTGGTGATTTGTGTCTTTTAGATTTTCAGTTGCATTTCAACCTCAAAACATGCAAGTTTCCCACAAGAAATATCTTTTCTGAGCTTTTGACACAAAAATAAAAGCTGAATATGAAATTTACAAAATCTTTGCAGGTGTCCAGCTGTGTCATTTCAGAGTCAAGTTTAGTTTTTCTGAGGCCCTTATCATCAGGGTAAACCATGTTTGTTTATATCTGTACATCACCTTCAAGGACACCAAATGGGCTGTGAAGTTGTGTGTGTGAAGTCAAGTGTTGTTATACAGACGGAAAACATTTTGAGGGAACAACCATACAAGTGAGGACCAAGAATAATGCAATGAATTCTGGACTTCAAATTAAACGTAGCCAAGTGTTGAAGGCAGCCCTCTCAGGTACAGACACCTAATATATTAAAATCCAGTGGTGTAGATATGTATGTATGGCTTTAGGTAGTATTACATGTACCATATAACACTAATGAGGATAATTTTGTGACATTTTGGGGAGGCTATTTTGAACAGCAAATGAATGACACTTGAAGGTCCACAGAGTATAAGCATGGTTTGACACTTTCCGTAATTGAATTGGGTTTGACTTCAGGTTCTTCAAAATGTGATGTAAAATTCTTTTCATGATCAAATCACAGATGTTATTTTCATCTATTATTAGCTAGGGAATGTATTAATTAATTCAAGAGTTATTGGAATAATGATAACATTTGTATGCTTATTATATATGTTGGGAACGCGCACACATTTCTGTACATTAGATAGAAAACAGCAAGTGTATCCATTCAGGGGAAATTTGAATTTTTATTAATAAATTCTGCTTCTGTTGCAGAAATGGGGATCTCAAAGTGTTGGTGAAAGAAAAATAGTAAACAGAAAAGAACTGTAAAGAATATATCATCATTTTTCACTGGTTCCAGTTACTCCTGTATTATGGTCATAAAACTTGATGAGAGTAAGAGAACTGGTAGAGTATTCATTAGAACCAGGATTGCAAATCACATGGACAAGCGCACAATGGTGCCTTTGGGAAATTTAAAATGTTCATAATAATGTAATTATTTTTGACCAATGACAGCAAAGCATGTGATGTTTTTTTGCCCTGTGAATGTAACCTCTGTTCATTGCTAAACAGGTCCTAATGTTTATATTTTGTTTAAGCATCACATAAGGGGTTCTGCTGTTGATAAGGAATAGCAACACTCTGGAGGGATATTTTACTACTAAAGTAATTTTTATGTGATGAGTCATGCATGGCAAAACAATTTGATAAATCATTTAATGTGACAAAACATGGTACAAAAACACTTGAAATCGAATTAATTAATTCAGTCTGTTTATCTTTTTACATAGCTTCATATACTGCCAGCTATAAATTGTAACGAACTTATACGTGTCTCAACACATATGTGTACTGCCAATGAGTTTCATAACTTTCAAAATTGATGATTGGGTTCAACTAACCTTTGCTTTTAGAGTAGCCATTCTCATACAGTAACACTAATTCATGTATTCTGTCTACCTCATCATTCAAATCTGTAACAAGACGCATATGATATGCCTTCACTTGTCTTGATTCTCGATACTGACACAAACGTCCAACAACATGAACTGTATCACCTACTTCTCTAAATTGAACCAAGTTTTCAAAAGTATTAATTGCAGGTTTCATCATATACTTCAGTAGCTTGTGTTCTTTTGCCGTAAATCCCGAGATATTTTCCAGTTCACTAGTTATTCCCTGTATTTGTTGGTAATCCTCTTCAATGTCACGTCGTGCGCAGTCAAAGAGGCATAATATTTCTCCAGTTCCATCATCTATTGTGTACACAGCTCTTGACGCACCTATTACTCTCCTAGTTGAGACAACTCCAAATACATCTACATAATGAACATCAAAATCTTGAAATAAATAGGCATTTTCTATAGTTGGGTGAGTGGAAATGCGGAGACAGTCAACGATCCACAATTTTGTAGCTGGCATGTAAATATTGCCAGGTGAATTTTTTGTTTTTCCCGTCTCCATGGTATGACGGATTTAGCACCACAAAATTCAATACACTGCAGCATATGAATTACAACGACACTATACACACAACCTCACACACGAACCATGCCACTCTTACAGTCCATGAGACCTAGCACGGATTAGTGAGCTAGTACACCGATTAATAATTTGCACAGATTGGAAACTCCGTGGAAACGTAACTTCAGCGTCACAGGCCGCTGCGACGTTCGTTCGTAGCCGGCGTGCTCCTAGCGGTAATTTATCGAGCTATGTAGTATGACAACGATAAAGCAGCCCAATACCATACAATACCCTCTTTTCTGCACGCCCGGCTATTCATAGCGGCACTTAATCCAGCAAAATTAAAAATTATTACAAACCAACTACATACACATTAGGCAATATACTCGTCATACAGTACGACGTATCTGTGTACCCTAAGCCGGATTACGAAAATGTAGCATATTTGGTGTCCGGTTCAGAAGTATGTTTTGTCAGTTTTAAACCTTCTTGTTGACACTATGGTTTTCCTTCAAGGTAAATTCGACGTCCCTCTTAAGTTACTAATTACAGAGAAGAGAGACTAAATTAGCTTCGTATATGCAAATAAATTTTATCAGGTGCGTTGCGATTACAGAGCAGAAGTTTCGTAGCAGATCGAAAATGGCATACCTTGAATCCATGACATCTCGCTGACGTTCATTGAAAGCGTTAGTACTCGCTTTGAGGGTATTAGGGAAGTATTTCATAATTTATTCATTGCGTTCACTCGTTCAAGAATGTAATGTCAATCAAGCAGTCTATGTAATAGCATTAAATCGCAACTACATAAAGATAAACGCAAAGAAACCAAAAGCACTGAATATAGATCGACTTTGACACAGATATCCGGTTTTTATTATATAGCACGCATGTCATACTCGTTACTGCATCCGGGCCACAAGAAGATGGCGCATGTTGATGCGCTCCGCGAGTTATTTGCATCTGGCTAGTGACCTGAGCCACTAACAATGTAGGTGGGATGGAAACAGATGTTCATATGGTATAAAATAACACCTTTTTTTAATTTTGTGTTTTGATTTTTTTAACACCAAACGCGACTGATCACAAGTTTTGAGCAATCTCGTGTCATATCCAACAGGTCCGTGGTGTGTGTGGACCAAACAGAAGGTCAGCTCATTAATTCAGCTCATACATGATGGAAACTATTCCCGCAAAGTCTAGTACATACCCACCTATACGAACGGATGGAACTGGGGTTGGTAGTCACCGCATATCCAGAGACTTGATCGAGAGCTTTATATACGTCGAATAACACAAGTTTTATTCCTGTATCTACCAACAAAATATATTTTGTAAGGTTAGTGCACACAAGACTCGCAAGAGTTACGTCAAATCGCGTCCCAAAAATTTGAGCAGAAGATTAACACAAAAATATTTTTTTAGAAAGTTCTGAAATTGTTAGAAACGTACGAAGATAAGTCCTTGTAAGTTTGACCGTATTTTGGATATAAGACCCTAGACAAAGCATAGTTGTTGCTGAAGTTTAGACACAGGAAATAACGCAGTAGAACCGATGTAATGTCTTGAATGAATACTTTAAATAAAAATGAGGTCATAAAGTTCGATATTTTGTCGGAATTACACAATAAATTAATAGGCAGCTAGACATAGGTCGAGAAATCTCAAGGAAGCTCGATGGTATAATAAACACAGTGAAACCGGAATGACTATTCTTATTTATTTTTTCCTCTTTGCGGTATGACAATTTCTTTCTAATTGTTAACATGATTTTAAATTTGGTGTTGCGGAGCCAGTACTGAATAACCGCAGAAGGCACAATGCGTGGTACGAATGAAACTGATGATGAGATGCGCATGCGTACGTATGTGCCCTTCTGGCTACTAGCCGCGTTCAGTTGCCGGGTGCTCGTGGCTCCTGACGGTGTGGTACATATGTCAGTCGACTTGAACTGTTAATAAACTGAGAAAGAAGGACACTAAAACTTACCGTAAAAGTTGCTTTAAATTTACAATTGAAAATGACAACATACGTACGTAGTAAGTTTAAAAGTGGGATTTTACGTGTGGTTTAGCGTGTTTTAAAAGTGGTTTTCGAGCTATTGTATAGTGTATTCAATGGACAGATGATTCCGTTCAGGTGTTCTTATAAGACTAAGTTCAGTGCTTCTTTGAAGTTTAGAAAGTTTGTGCTGAGGTTACTTTCCCACTTCTAGAAGCTCAGGAGATGATGAATTTTGTCACGGCGAGCCTGTTTGAAGGTAGGTTTTATTTGTGAAGTACTGTTACAATATGTATGATAATAAAGTCGTCAGAACACTCGCGTTTTGTCTTTAACTTCGTGACGCGCGCTGCATGCTTCTTACCGCTCCGCCATAGCGTGCCTTGTGCTGCCCCATTTGACTAGGAGGTTACGATTACACGAGAAGCATTGTACTGCAGACATGCATCATGTCTTCTGTTCGCTTTTCCGTGATATTCCGTGTACTCGAATTTAACCTGTGGTAGTTTGAGTAAATGTAAGTTAACTTTACGTTTTCTGAACCGTGCTTCGTGATGCACATTTGTAAGAAGAACCAACAAGATGCACACTCTTTTCATTAATGAGTTAATTCAATTATATTTTCTTCGACATGTTCCGAACAACTAAGTGTTTATCATTAGGAAGACTGTACAAGCAGCTTTACGGTATTTTGTCATGCATCTATATAAGCCAGTCTAGTCGCTAACAGGATGTGTGAGATACAAATTTAAATTACGTAATTAAAAATTCAACCGAGTCATGGAAGGCACATTTAATTCCCAAGGAAGGCACAGTACAATGCAGACCACACTGGTATAGCCGATACGTTATACGAATAGTAAATAATAACTAAAATAATTGAAATCACGGGAATAAGGTTTGTAATAAAATTAGCGAAAATTCAGTTTTATGAATTGGAACATCACAGAACAGGGACTCATGTTTCAGTGAGTAGCTATATATTTTTTTGTTTTTTTTTTCATTTAATTAAGAGAGAGTGTAATGCGGAGGTTGTGTGCGACATCTTCGAAACGAAGTGGAATATTTTATGATATGTTATGTCTGTTAGTGCTGCATTTTAGCGGTTAACATAGCAATTTTCTTTCACGCTCCGAAGGGTGATGCATCAATTCCCGGCCGGGGTACTGGATGTCCTGCTAGAAAGGCTATGTGATGTTGCTTGATGTACCTAAACCACGGGGCTTTTCTTCTATATGTAAGTCCAAATTCGATGCCCTGTAACCGATAACCTAGAAGTTTCGTTAAATTAACGGAGACTGTAGTAAATTATGTGAGTCTTTACGTTTTTCCTACCGTTAGAAATTATGTTGTACATTCAGGCATGCATATTCTTTTGTCTCGATACTTAAGTACATCGTTATTTAAGAAAACAAATAGCAGAATTATTAAAACTGAAGAGAGCTAGGGTACGTAATTCATTGTAATGACTAGCTATTACTGGACGACAGAGGAATATGGGTTTAATTCTCACTAGCAGTAAGTCATATTTTCCTTCAGCGAAGCTCCCAGACCGAGTCTGGGGCTACGTTGCTGTACTGAAATATGCCGCCGCTGCTTCTGTTCATATGAGTGTTCCCGTCATATTCTGCGATGTGTTGTTAGCAGTTGAAAGCGTGAATAGCCTGAGATTAAGTAAAGGGAGCTCAGTTCATTTAAAAAACTAAATGAAATTTTCATGTTAATTACTGGTAAAATTCAGAGCACATTTTTAGTGTTTTGTACAGAATTTCATACAAAAATTTCAAGTTAACAACAAATAACCATTTGTCACTTTACAGTTTGCCTCATACATGTTTTGACCTTCGAATTATTATATTCCTTTGTTTTGAGACCTTCCTTCCATGCTAAGACCGAAACATGTAGGAGACACATGGTAAATGACAAATAATTGTTTGTTGTTAACTGTGCAGTTTTTGGATTTAATTTATGTACTCAGAGAACCTTTTAGGATATTGTGTATTTGGAATTAAGACTGTTGTTACAGGCAGCAGTAGCTTGCAATAAAAAGTTAACGCTGTCCAAAAGGCTGTCTTTTGCAAGTCAGATGTTTGACTGTTTACAAATATTGTGTCAAATTACATGTTTGTTGCTTAATGGGGACTGTGATGATTTTAATTGATACTTAGCGGTAAATAATGTGCCGATTGCAGTATATTTGTTGAAGAGGGAGGGATCATGAATTTGTAGTGAATGGCGCTGTAGGAACTACATGGGTAATTTAGCTTCAAATGGATTAGCGTCTTCCGTGTATTTTCAATGATTGGGGATCTGTTTAAAGGTATGTTGTGAGCTTCTGATATCTGGCTGGAGCAATTGAGGAAAACACAAAACATCTGTCAGCATTCTTGGTGTCCTGGGAGAGATTAGAATCGTACAACTCCCGAACATAAGTCAGAAGCACTGTGAGCTGACTTGCTGAGTTAGCTCTTGCAATGCACGACAACATTTTATGGACAGTTTGAGGGAAACGATAACCATCTTTATCGGTTAGTAAATTTTAGGTTTCATGTTCCACATTTTGCAGTTCCGAACTGCGCAAGTGTGTGTGAAAGGATGTACAAATGGCTGGAAATTATGAGAAGAGCTTTTTTATTATTTTATAGGAGATGTAGAATGGTTATTTTTAAAATGTGTGACTTAATCATATACGCTTTTGTTTATTTAAGCCATTTAACGACGCTTTGTCAACTAGGCGTAATTACTGCATGAGGCAGGAAAATAAATCAGTGTAAACTCGTGCGTCCGAATTAAAAATATTAAGGAAAAGAACATTTGTGGCCTATTCTAATGAGTTTTCCAAAATTCGGGAGCAGTATGTAAGCAGGGATTCCAAATGAGGTTAATTTGTGTCGTTGTCTGGTCGGAAGCTGGTTATACCGAAACAACTGGTAGGCTTCACTTCAGTAATTTTTCGCTAATGCCGGCGTACAGATTGGAAGTAGGCTAGAATCGCGTCCCTTCTTTCGAATTTATCGATCACAAATTATTATCCATGAATTTCCTAGTTATTTCGGAACTGTGCAAATACTTACATTTTTACTAACACCGTTAAGTGATCAAAAAATGAAGTCGATTGATGTGATTTCAGGCTTCCGCCACGAAGTTTATGAGAAATGCGCTCTTCTGGGTTATTACGCAACGAGTAAAAGCTATTTCTTTTCGGGATTTCGGGAAAACCTATCGGTCCCATCTTCAAGGGTCAAGGATCCAAACACATCCGTTTTTGGATCCTTGACCCGATAGGTTGTCCCGAAACGCCGATGGGAAATTACCGCTACTCGCTGCGCAGTAACCCGGAAGAGCGCAGTTTTCAAGTCAACTGACCTTCGTACTTACACATCTTTACAGTTATTCGTCTATGTTGAAGTAAATAGATCAGTGTGAGTTACTTTTTGGAGGGGCGATGCTTATGTTTGCTGAAATTGTTAACAATTTTCCGCCTTGGTACATAATTTACAGCAAGATAAGGTTTATTTGCGTTATGTTACTAATATTTATTCACCTGTAAGTCGAAGAAACTTAATTTGTTATGGAAAACATTATCTTCTCATGAACACAGTAGGATGGTCGCATATTATTTACTCTCAATTCTTACGACAGACGCCGTTGTAGCGGAACAGGGCTGCCAACAGGAGAGTTATAATAAGTGAAGTCATGGTAGTTAACACACATGTACGACGGTATAGTGGTCAGGCTTTAACTTTTCACTATAGGGACAGAAACGACGTGGGAAAATTTAATACATCAACATTAGGTTCTGGCGTAAGAAACGTACATACGTTGGTTTTTAAGTTTTAATTTACATTATAGAAACTTAGCTTTGTGTCTGTCACCGCGGAGGACCCGGTTTGATGCCAGTCGAGTGTATGTGGGATTTATGGTGGACAAAGTGGCACTGGGATGGGTTTTTTTTAAGATTACTTCGGTATTCCATTTTGAGTATCATTCAACTAATACCGTCCACTCGTTCATTCTTACACCTAAGTATCAAAGACGCTATTAAATATTAGCAAATGACGACGTCTTTAATTAACACGCGCTTAAAGAATTTAAACGTCTCATAAAAGGAAACCCGCATCTTTTTATGTGACCTAAAATTTTAATAAAACTCCCAGATATCAATTGTCATTAAAGTAACAGTGTCATGAAAATATCTTTATAAAAATGAGTGATTCTCAGACGTACAGATAGACAGTCTTGGTGAAATTAATAGGTACTTTTTTTTTATTTTAAATTACAATGGTGAAGATGGCAAAAGAGAGTTTCAAAAGAGAGTTTAGTGTGCAGAAAAAGTAGAGCGGAACAAAAATTATGGGAGCGTCTGTGAACAGACAGGCTTGTAATTACATCGAAGAGGCACAAGCAAGTTTATATCTCGCGTTGGCAATATCCGCCACTTTTTTCCGATTCTTGGTGATTTCTTGAAGGCTATTACAAAACGCACTCCGTTACTTTCAACGCTCTACAGTTTCGCCTCAAAAATAAATTATAGAAGCCCATCACAGTGACATCTTTAACTGCTTTTTTTTTTATTGTTGCAAGATGGCACAGTTGAGCGTGAATGGCAGAGCAGTTTTAACGCTGTATGTCCAAAGTGCTTAAGGTTTTGTTTGCACTGAACATGAAATATGACACTGCAAGGGGAACCAAAAAATATCACCAAATGTCTTTCATCCTACAACCGTAATAAGAGACTGTAGTTGTCTGTTACTCTAAAAGTTCAGTTGGAGTAAAATAATGTAAGACAAGATGTCTGGACCATTTGAAACGTCTTAATGACGTAACAGTCACGCACATCCACTGCACATTTGCACTCCTCTAAAATGACACATTCTCCTGAAAGTGTCAAAGTGCTGTAAAGAACATTAGTCAGTATGGTCATTTACAATTTTTGTAACGGACCTCTACCTATCTGCCTGCGTACGTAACAAATAGAAGGTAATTTCTTGTATGGAATGATAGCCCACTGGAGTGTGACGTGCTTGAAAATACTCCAGTGCCTGCTTTGTGATTTGACCAAGTTCGTTTACTCGTTAAGGCTACATATGTTATAGCGGAGCATTTAAAGTGTCATTGGTTCTCATTAAATTTTCGACATATTCCTTTCAAACCGTAAGAATATGGCATCGTTGGAACAGGTTAAATTACTTCACTTCCATCATCCTCTTGGTTTATTGCCTAATTGTTATATCCTATCGGTATTAATACGACACAGTGTTCCACACTGCAATGATTATTATGCATGTACTGAGAAACATTAACTTGAATTATCCTCTGTTTACTTCTTCCGCAAATTTTAAACGTAAATTACAATTAGTCATTATTGTAAATACGTTACACATTATTTTCAACAGTAGGTATGAAAGCGAATGAGTGCAGCAGTTGGTACATTTCATGCTCAAGAAGCAAAGGGCGCTATCGTAAAGCCATCCATACTGTACTTAGTCAGAAATAGCTAATTCATGTGTTACGTTAAGGGCTTAATGATATTTGTTGTATTAAAACTCTTTTTGAACAAACTGAATGCATTCGGTTCGATATTCTATCAAATTAGAGCATTAATTTAAATGACAATAAACAAAATTACATTCTCTGCCCCTATTACTCCCTCCCAATATCAGATTTATTAATTGATATTTGTCAAACCAGTAATTTAAGATGGATACGACTTTTCGTTATTCGTTAATTTGACGTACTTTGTGCGAAGAACGCATAATAAAGATTTACAGTAACATACACTGACACCCGTTCCATCTGCCACCTGGAGGGAAAATTTTAATGAGCTCTAAGCTATGGAAAGAAAATTTGAAGTGTGTATTGCACAAGTGTACGCTTTTTTTAAATGTGTTATTTGAACAATATTTATTAAGACCAACTAATTGCACATACTTGTAAAACCATCAAAATCACATTATCTGATTAAAAATGGATTTAAAATTTCTCCAACATGTTTCAATCCCTCTATGGGATCATCCTCAGAGAGCGTAAATTAGTGTAGGTATGAAGTTACTAAGACAGACTGTACATGAGGTTATCTGGTAGCATGCCTGTGAAATATACAAAAGTATGAGCTGATTTTTATAGTAGAGTATTCACCAAGAAT
>Ga0123354_10010265_pt1 | contig 14424 bp, 10 predicted proteins | sample TergutLab28metaG_2_FD_97872 | JGI IMG/M metagenome (GOLD analysis project Ga0123354, IMG submission 97872) | Labiotermes labralis P4 segment gut microbial communities from Petit-Saut dam, French Guiana - Lab288 P4 | ecosystem: Host-associated > Arthropoda: Insects > Digestive system > Gut ... | reverse complement strand
TCTCGACATAACGCTCTGATGTCACTGTTACTGTAGCCCCTTCTTCTTCAAAAAAGTAAGGACCAACGATCCCCACTTTCGAAATGCCGCACCAAACTGAAACCTTTGCAGTATGGAGAGGTCTCTGGTGTAACTCTCATGGGTTCTTTGCAGCCCAAAATGGACAGTTTTGCTTATTGAGATAACCATCCAGATGGAAATGTGCCTCATCACTCATCATTAAAATTACGTCGTCAGAAGCAGTAATTTCAAGCATTCTTTCACAAAACGGTCTTCGTTGGACAAAATCACTTGGAAGCAACTTTTGAACAATCATGATTTTATACGGATGGAAATTCAATTCGCCATGTAGGATGCGCTGTAACAAGCGACGAGGCAGACCCAAGATTGAAGCACGACGTCTAGTGGAGCACCGAGGACTCTCAATAACCGACCTTCTCACACTCTCAACGTTTTCTGGCGTCCGAGCCGTACGGGGATGGCCAGTTGACGTCCTCTTCATAACTGATCCAGTTGTGCGAAACGATTCAACCCATCGGAGTATTGTGTTACGATCACGCACAACATTGAACTGTCGACGGAAAAGACATTGAACAGTAACGACGGAATCATTATTTCTAAAAAAACTGCTCGACGGCAAAAACGCGGTGCTCAGCGTTCCACTGCTGCATGGCTACTGAACTGATCCCTTCGGAACTATTCTCAGGTGGAGTGGGGGAGACCGCTGACCTTCACTCTCTCGACTACTACCTGTTTAAAAAACATGCATTCTTTTTGCGCCACCTTGTACAATATGCAATAAATGAGCATACAGAGTACAAATTTAAAGGTACAGTACTTTTCAGTCTAAACACAACTGTTTATTTACTGCACAAACCTGTTATACCTTTGCCGTGTTATATGGCCTCTAAATTCCTTTATGGTGACACAGTGTACTGTTCTTGCAGAACTTTTGGAATTGTGGTTTCACAGCATCCATGCCACATGCATAGCCTGTGTTACACTGTATGTACATTAATTAGCATTGAACACATTAGCTGAAGCAGGGATGTCGTGGCTGGTCAGTGGCTGTTCTGAGGGTTTTCAATACTTGACTGCTGTGCATAATATTTATATCATCTTGATGAATACTTCGTACTTGACATAGGTACATAAAAGCCTTAGGTGATGATGCATTTTTAATTACAGGAAAAGGATTCTTGGTTTTTGTCACGATCAGCCAAATCTGCAAAGAATGAGACTATTACACAATTCCTGCAACTGTGCCTGTTCCCAAGATGTATTTTCACTGCTACAGATGCAGTATACTGTGCTAAGTTTGTGCACACTATACATAGTCTCAAGACTGCCAACTTCTCCACACTGCTTTGCTATGACAGGGTGAGTATTATCTTACTTATGTACAGTGGTCAACAAATGGCATGGATGTTCACTTGGAAGTGAATGTTCATGCTTTTGAATGGTCAGCTTGTTTCTTGTTTATGTTGGTAAAGAAGCAATGGTAAGTATTACTGCTTGCTGTACCCAGTTGCAGTAGGTAACAAGATTCCTTTGTTTCTCCACAGCAGGATTTCCATTTCTTCTACCTTGAAGAGTTCCATGACTTGTTACTGCCAAGAGAAAATTTGAAAGTACATTTTATTGTCAACTTACGGAAATGTGTCTTCTTTTACAGCTCTTTTGTGATATTACATATTCAGTGACCTCATGCACTGAAAATGAGGCTCATCGCTATGGTCGGTTTCTCTGTGCCATGCTGGAAACTGTTATGAGATGGCATAGTGAGAAAGCTACCTTTGAGAAGGTTAGTTGTGCCAATTAGTATTAGCATTGTAGTTAAAATCTAGACTTATGTATTCAAATATACATGTGCTCATGTGTGTGCATGTGTACGAACATTTGCACATGTATGCCATTTCTCTGAAAGACTAGCCACTGAATGCCTGGCCATTTGCTTAGCTTTGGGACAAGGTGGGCAGTGACTAGTACACACAGCTTGTGAGATGTGTTGGCTTTCATATGGAAAAATTCTGCCTTGGCAGTTTGAGCTGCAAGAAGAACTTCTGCAAGTTGTTGTGGTTGAAAACTGCAACTTGCAAGGCAGCATTACTATGTAATTCAACGTACATTACATATGTCTGTGCTCTTTTGAGAATCTGAATTATTCTTGCAAGGCAAGGAGATGTCATCGTTCCTTGTCCAAGACAACGTGAGATGGAGAAGAAGGTAGCATTTTCTGTGAAACGTCAATACTTGCTTGTGATGTCACATCACAGAAGACACTTATCTTCATGATCACTGCTGTAACAGTCACAAAATGTCACATAGACCATCGTCATCACACGTTCGTTGTCTATTTATCGCTTCCTGTCAACCACCCATTCGTCACTTTGTGAGCTGCGCAACCAAGATGATCAATAAACAAAGCAAAGTTTAGAATTTGAGAGATTATAAATTCAAATATTAACTTTTTTTTAAATTTCGAGTCATAGTCTTCTGACTGCTGTGCTTCATACTGTAATACAGTAACTCTTGTTACAGGAGTGCTCCAACTATCCAGGATTTGTAACCAAGTTCCGTGTGAGCAACCAGTTCTCAGAGGCAAATGACCACGTTGGATATGAGAACTACCGTCATGTTTGCCATAAGTGGCATTACAAAATCACAAAGGCTATGGTTGTCTGCCTTGACTCAAAGGATTATGTCCAGATTCGGAATTCACTTATTATTCTCATAAAGATTCTTCCACATTTCCCAGTGTTGGCTAAACTGAGTCAAATCATTGAGCGGAAGATTGAAAAGGTAATATACATCCAAAAATCTGTCTTTTTTGCATGCCAGTAATGCTCTGTCTGCACTAGTTTTGGATGCCAAGAAAACCCTGTCTTTACAGTTTTTCTGGCTCATGGTTTATCAACCATTACCAGCCATGTGTTGTGTTATTGTAACTGTGAATGTGCACAGTCTGGCTGGCTGAGTGTTGCACTTATTTAATAGGAACACCTTTATCCCCAAATTAAATTGTCATCAGTTGTATAGTCAGTTTGAGATTTCAAAGGCCATATTCCCAGTTGACAAGCTAGTTATGCCCAAATTAAAATCTGTCAGCCAACACCTTGGTACCAGAAGATTTAAATCCCTTCATTTTTAGACTGTAAGGAGTAGCTGACATTGCAAATTTATCAATAGTAAGAATTTTTTAGTCATCTGGGATAACACCATTTAGAGTGGTAAGGAATTGATACTCTACATGTTAATCCTATTCCTGTGGATAGGAATCTTCATCAACACTAAAGACCCCAGGCTTACTTTGTTTTTATGCTTTGTATCATGTCCAGCAAGCTTACTGCATGAGCTATGTTTATCTCAAGGAATGTATGTGGCAAGTCACATTGATTGTTCTCAATAAATAGAAGACACACTGGTGGTTCATAACTAATTGTGTATTAAAATATTTTTTCATAACGCTTATGTAACTTTGTAAACTTGAAAACTTATGCAATGAACTTGCAACCTTTAACATCTACACCCACAATAGTTGACATGTAACAGCCTTGTGTAGGAACAAAACAAACATGTCATTTCTGCACTTCTGCTTGTTCGGTATGAAAACAAGGTTTGAAATAAATTAATTTAGATATGCAACAAATATACAAAATAGTCATGTTATTAACTTATTACATTATTTAAAATTTTAAACAAATGTGGATTGCCACAACCCCACTGGCAGAATATCAGATCTAACAATATTGTGGGAAGACTTGGTGCTACTTTGTTAGTACATATAAGATTCATAATGCACTTATAATGTGAACAGATTTTGAGGTCTTATGTGTGCGCTTTCAGGTTCGTGAGGAGGAGAAGAACCAGAGGCAGGATTTATTTACTCTGGCGACAAGTTACAGCGGTCAGCTGAAGGCAAAATCGGCCTCCATGATCCGAGAAAATGATTTCCATCAAGTGAGCGATAAGGTAATTTTGCATGTGGCTTTAGTGTCGAAAGGGGTGTGCTGTTTGGGTGGTTAACAGTATCCAGTCTCATAGAAATTGGTCCCTCACATCAGCTGTTTTTTGTTACATATATGTAAGCTCATCCTGCGCTAATATGTAGCACTGGTGGTTAGTTTTACTGTAATGTAGTACTACCATGTATTTGTTGTAATGGAATTTACATGATCTCCACATAATTTACCTCCTTTGTTATAGCCATGATGATTCTTCCACTGATTAGGATTTTTGCCAAACATGCAATTAACAGAATTTCTATGCACCATGGTTCAGCCGTCATCATCCATATTTATAACAAGCAAGGAACAGATAGGGACAAATATAAAGATAGCTTACCACATGGTAAACTGATAACTGACACATGTGAATATCTAATGGGAGCTTAAGGGAAGATGTAAAGGTGGGAACTGAAATGACTTAGGATAGGGTCCAGAACTCTTTGAGGTCTTATGGCATTTGAATTTCAATTGAGTGTTCAGGAAAAAATCCTGACTGTTCTGCAATAAATTTCTTTCCTCATGTTCTAGCCTTCAAAGTCGCAAGATAGTGGATCAGTAAAACAGGATCTGAACATTAACCCAGCAGCAGCTGCTGCCACAAAGCAAGTGAATGGAGAAATTCAGCAAGAGAAAGAACGCTCAGTAGAGAAAACAAAGGAAGCAGGAACCGTGCGTGAGACCAATAAGGAAAGAAGTGAACGCAAAAGTGCAGGCCGGCAACAGCAGCAACAGACAACGGTTGTGGGAGAGCTTTCAAATAGCAAATCAACCAGTGCATCCAAATCTGGTGTTGCTAATGTGACCAGTACGTCTGAAAGCAAACGTGATGTCTTATCAGGGTATGTTTCATTGTTGGCACCAGTAATCACTGTCATTGCTTGAAGAGCTGTACAAATTCCTGCTTACCAAACTGTAAATTCATTTGTGACTTAAGAGCCTTGGAGTTACTGTAATATGTTTGTTTATGTATGTGTTCACATTTAAATCACTCTTTCTTACTTCTATCCAGCCATGATGCAGTTAACATAAACAAAGCCCATCAGTATATGTGATTATTTGAAATTCTGCTTACTGGGTTACAAAATTAGTTTGCTTTTTGCACTTCGACATCCACAGTATTTGAGCCTCATTATATTATCAAAGAGAATGTTTTAATTTCAAAGAGTCCGCTTATGTGTCTTAGTTGAAATTTTACCCATGTGTAACCACAAGCATGTAGAGAGTGTTCTGAAATGACACCACCTGCAGGGTTTTTGTTTATGGGGTCATCTTAAAAAGTACTGTGTGTTTGTGTGTGTTCTGCTGCTGATAATGATGTGTTGGAACTACAACAGGTGTAAAATTTGAAAAAGGTAAAGTGTTTTCCACTACACACCATGAATCTGTTCAGGCTGTATGCAGAATTTTCAGAGGAAATATTTGTGTAAACATGAAGATAAATTTCATTCTCAGCCACATGCATGTCAGCATGTCACTAGAATTGTTTAGTGGTGGCCACATGTCTGTTATGAACCTGAATACAAGTGGTATCAAAACAATGGTCTTTACATGACATTTCTTTTCAGGTCTAATAAAGAAAAATCTGAAAAAGAAAAAAACAAAGACAAAGATTATGAAGCAAAGGAGAAGACGATAAAGAAGGAAGAGAGGAGAGAAGAGGGAGAAAGGGAGAAACGTTCCAAGGAGAAGAAGGAGGAAAAAGCTACCCAGAGAGAGGAGAGGGCACTACAAAGAGAAGAAAGGTCTTACAGAGTAAGTGAATGCTATTTTGTTTTTTGTGCCTTGCATTGTAATGTAATTGTATAATATAAACCAACTAAATGCATCTTTGTTAAACTAATACATTAATATTTAATATGTCTACTAGATGTTTCAAACCCAAAGGTTCATCTTCAGGAAGATGAACCCTTGGGTTTGAAACAGTATAAGACACTGTAAAAATTAAAATATTGATTTAACAAAGATGCATTTTGTTGGTTTATATTATACACTTAAATGCTTTTATATGTGGTTACACATAACACAATTTGTTTATGCACACTGTACAGCTGCTACAAATATGGATATGTTGCAGGATGACCGTTATGTGGAAATGCCGAGCCCAAGCGTGAAGGAAGAACAGGTGTTACAGCAGCGTTTCAGCAGTGGTGGAAGTGGTGAGCGGTATTATGGTGGTAGCAGTGGAGGGGGAAATGAGCGTAGCAGCCACTACTACTCACGGGAACCAACACACGATGACCGGGACAGAGATAGGGACCTCAGCAGCCTCTCCAATAGCAGTTCAGGTTCGGGCCATAGGCGCAGCCAAGAACCGCCCGAGGTCGACAGAGGTATGCTCACAATAAATGTTACACAATGCAGACCACTAATTTGTGTTAGTTGAGTTTGTGTTTTCCTATAATTAATGTCATTTTCTTGTGATCTCATTGATTTTTCTTCCACAAAATTGGATTCATTTCCTGCCATTAAAAGTTGAAGTGTTGTGACAATCTGGTTCTAGTACATTTTATATGCACTCATTACTGGGTGGTAGTCCTCTTTTATATTAATCATTGGGGTTATGATTATTTTATTTATTTTATCATGACATTAATTATAAGTTGGCAGTTTTATGTTCTGGTAGTCATAATTCCATCATCAATGTATCTTAACTGGTAATTTACTTTACCAGTAAGGGTTCTCAGGTCAGAAACGTTTAAAATTGACTGGCTGCCCACACTGTCTATTCAATTACCCAACTTTCCCATATCACATCCTAGTCACCTTTTTTCACATTGTATCTTCATTTAATAACTCAACGTACATATTTCAAACCACCTTGCTTTCTTTGAGAAATCTGCATTTTCAGTAAATTAATACATGGGCAATTCGAAAATCAACCTCTGTTTGGTTGGTAAAATGAAACGCGTTATCGTAGCGCCAAAGCGCACGCTCAGTAGTAACAAGTAACTATATGGTGAGGTAAATTCAGTCAAAAACACAACTATAAATATATGGCTAAATGATGGTGTTTATTAGCAATAAAAAAAAACTACATGTTTCGGCCTACGGCCATCTTCAGGTTTTGACAGCTTTCTTGCTGAAAGAGTTTTATGTAATATGCGTAAACCGCGTCATCATGTTGAGATCTCATCATCATTTTACGTGCTTTTGTAAAGCTAAATTTGGTGGGACATCACCACACGGTTTAGGCATATTATATAAAACTCATTTAGCAAGAAAGTTGTCAAAACCTGAAGATGGCTGCTATAGACCGAAACGTGTAGTTTTTTCCATTGCTAATAAACACCATCATTTAGCCATATATTTATAATTGTGTTTTTGACTGAATTTACCTCACCATATAGTTTGAACACACAACGGGGATGGCACACCTCAGAAGTAACAATTAACGTTTGTTATCGCTGAACACATATCCTCATACATTTTTGCTGCATAGTGTAGGAGTAATTACTGATGAAACATGGACACTATCATTGCCGCTCGTGCCAGCTGTGAGGTACATGTTATGATTCCTTTTCTTCATGTAGCAGGACAAAGCGCAACCGAGCTTCATCATTGATTGTGTCATGTATACAGTGATAATATTATGAGTAACAGTTGTGTGAGAGAATGGTGCAGAAAATTCAGGGATGGGCGCACTGATGTACATGACGAAGTTGGTCAAGGATGACACTCAATTGTGACTGATGAACTCATTCAGAAAGTTGACCAATGCATGCGTGGAAAACGTTGTTTCACGATATCAGAACTTTCTGAAGAATTTCCAAAACTTTGAGGACTACTTTGTATCGAATTGTCACGGACAGATAGGGTTACCATAAGTTCTGTGCACGGTGGATACCAAAACAACTGACTTTCACAAAACTCAAAGAATGTAGTCAGCCTTGACATTTCTTCAGTGCAACTGCGAAGAGGGGAGTGAATTTCTTGACAGAATCGTGTCTGGTGACGAGACTTGGGTACAGTTCATGAGTGCAGTAACCAAAGAGCAGTCTGAACAGTGGATGCACATGCATTCTCCCAACAAGCCCAAGAAATTCAAATGAACACTGTTGAACAAAGAAATGATGGCTACGGTATTCTGGGACCGTAAGGGAATTTTGTTAACAGAATTCATGGTACCAAGGACCACAATAACGTCAGAGGTTTATTGTGAAATGCTGAATAAGCTTTGGAGGTCGATCCAAAACAAACAGCTTGGGATGCTCACTAAAGGTGTTGTTCTCCTGCACAACAGCGTGCGGCCCCACACCGTGACTCGCACAAATGCTTTAATCAGGCTTTTCAAGTGGGAGATTTTCAACCACCCTCCTCACAGTCCAGACCTGGCACCAAGCGATTACCATCTCTTCACCAAGATGAAGGTCAGGTTGGCTACCCAGCGCTTCCACACCAACGAAGAGCTCATGGATGGAGTCAGCAACTGGCTACATAACTTGGCGGCACTGTTCTTTGACGAGGGACTACAAAAGCTAGTGTCACGGTGCAACAAGTGCCTAAATGTGAATGGCAAGTATGTGAAGAAGTAATGCAGTTATGTATGTCACTGTTCCATATAATAAAGTTTTGTTCTCTATTTTGTTTTTGTTTTTTTAACCAGCCAGTCGGAGTTTGATTTTGGAATTGCCCACGTATCCTGCCTAGAAATCTTCTCTCAGCAGTGGGTGATGATCATTTTCTACTCCACTGCCTGTGGTACTGGTGAAGGAAGCAGTTTTGATGTTCAGTTATTACATTTAGCATTAATCATGTCCATGACGAACGTAAAACAAGATGTAAAGAACTTGGTTTGTGTGAATTGGTTTTGTAAATTTAGCTGTGCTTTCGTTGTTACAGATGTGAAACGCAGAAAGCTGGAAGGAAGTTTGTCCTCGAAGGTTAGTATCCAAGTCTCCTAGCACCGCTGGCTGGGGGATCAACTTGCAACTTACGGGCAGGCTGGAAGGTTTTCTCGGTTACAGACGTGAAATACAAGGTTCCCACTTCGCTGAACAACTACATGGAAATCCATTCTGTTCCCCACACCAGCCAATTGTGCGGTCGTCTCTGTCCATGTGCCAGCCAGGACACTGCTCATGCACCCATTGCTGCCAACTAGTTTGGCCTGCCTGGTGTCTGTTCACATGTGTATTGTTTCTTCTTGGGAATCTATCCAGTCTTACCATTTTTCAAATGGTTAGTGGGGTGGAAGATGTAGAAGGTTATAAATGTTGAAATGAAAGGTTGTGTTCGTTATTAGTTAGACCTGGTTTCCAGGAGAAGATCTCCATTACTCAACAGTGCTGCTTGCAGAACATTTTTAGGTTGTTGCCCAACAATAGTTTCAGATTTTTTATTAACCAGTGCGTGCTGTGAATGGGTTTGAAGGACTTTTTTACCATGAAATGTATGTAGATTAATTTCTTGAAGGACCAGAAATTCTGGTTTTGTGTTAAATGCAAAATAAGGAAAAGCAATTTTTAATTATGACCAGAATACATATTACACAGTACAAAATGTACTAGTGCCAATTTCCTTGTTTGTAATTATATTGGCACTGAATTTGGAAGTGTATATCGTGAATTCTGTATTGTTACGGCCTTTTGATATATACAAGACTGAGAAGAACTGAACCATGAAGAGATGGAGTATAAGCAGAAGAACCCTTGGTAATACTGGTTTTTAAAGATATTTTTCAAGAAATAACACACCTGAAACAATTCATAATTGCTCAGTTGTATATTGCTGAAGACTCTTGTGGCTGCCTGTGGAACAAAGTAATGGTTGTTAAAAAGGATACAACAATGTTATTATTGTAAATAGTGTAATAATTAATTCAGTTTATGTTGTGGTACACTGTTCCTGAAGATCCTGTGTCTGAAGATGCTTATGAAGAAAGAAACTATCAAGAATAATATTCAGAAGTTTGAATTTCTTTGAATCTTGGAGCTAATCGGTATGCATTGAACTGCAGTTTATAGCAAAGTGTAACCAAACAAGAATATTGAATCATCGTGTAAAGAATACTGGCATTTTTATCCTGGGAGAAGAGGTATTTTTGTTATAGATGTGTCAGAGAGGAAATGAAGAATGAAGAAAGCAGTCATTTCTGCTTTGACTGGATCACAGTAGTGTATGAGAAATAGACTTTGGTCAAGACATACGTTCCATCTGGCTTCAGCATCAAGACCGTACGTTATTGATTGGCATACCAAATTGTATTTTGAGAATCTTACTCATTCGTTGAAGACAGCATTCTACTAAGCATTGTACTCGCATATGCATTTGGGGATTGGCCTTATTTGTGATTGTTGTTAATCTGCACTTGAAGAACACTGTAATAGAAGACAGGAAAGGAAGTGATGCATATACACCTTCACAGTTGTGGATTGAAGATGCTGGCAGTTTCATTATACTAAGAAGAGATGATCAGTGACTGAAGAATATTTACAGCAACATCTGATGAATAGTCAGTATTACAAGATGAGTATTTAATTATGGATATTAAATTCCATAGTATGTATCAGCTGTTTGTATGGTACATTTTATATGTGTTGTAAAGGAAGTTACAACATAATGTTTGATAAAAACTATGCTGTGTGTTGGAATTGTGCTGCAAAAGGGACTTCATTCTTTATTGAAATATGTGAATGATTCGTTCATAGTTCTTGTAAGTGGTGTTACAATCAGTAATGTATAAACTGATCTCAGTTCATGGAATACTGTTTACCTCCACCCCACTATGCAAGCTACACAGAAGAAATGAATGGTTTATAAATGCATGCATCGAGTCAAGATTCTATGAAGACTTAAAACAAACAGAAACATGGTTTGGATCTGCTGCAAAGTTCTTGGCATCCTCTTCAGGGTTCATCACAACCTCAGAATTTCTTTTCAGTTGCACTGCTCTCATTTCGTTTCTGTATCATCCTGTGGTCTGTATGACTTACAACCATCCACTCAGTTTGTTATATTTGGCTGGCCAATGGGGAAGCAATCATCATCCATCAGGAATTCAAGTATATGCATATGCATAATCATGAGGGAATAGCATGTCAACCAACTAAAGAATAAGTCTGTCAAGTTTATGTGCTGATCATCCCAGGCAGGACTTCCACAACATTCTGCTTGTGGCATCTTCTTGGAAGGCTGCCAAATGAACATGAGTCTTCAGGCAGAACAGTTTCGTTAATGAGTTCTGAGTATCCTCATTCCTCGTCTGTTGGTGAGTACAAAGTCCTCTCTTAGCAGTTATCCACTATGTTTGGAGGCCTTTCGCATTGCTGAAAACAGACATTGTTTAGATGAAACATGGTATTTTGTGACACTTTTCATTTTCTTCATATATTTTGCAGTGTTCATAGCTACTTGTCTGGAAATTAATCTCACTAGCACAGCAGCCCCATCTTTTTTCCCAGGAGGAAATGTTATCTAGTCATATGTTACTGCACTTAGAAATTTTGACATTCAGGAAGATTTCTTATTGTGTATTATGTACATTGTACTGTCTGCATTGTGAATGCTACCTACTGACTATAACAAGATACAAGAACAAATGATATATTCTGCTGTTTATCAGAAATTTTAGTTTCAGACATTTAATAGAAGAACTAAGTTTTTACTGCAGTTTTGAATGTGGAAAAATCAGCCATCTGATACTAGGCTCATACTTGAGCTTAAAAGTTGCACACAAATACAATAGTTATGGTGTATGTAGAGGGATTAAGCGTATGTTAATCATTCTCATAGAAAAGTTGAAAGTACATGACTGGTAAAAATACAGAACCTCTTTATTGCAGTCACTGAAAAATGGTCATTGTGTAATTTTTGTTTTTGGCATGTGTGTTTTTGTTTCTTACTTGGTGGTAGGCAGAACAGCTTGTCAAGACGGTTTGTTTAGGGCCACTTATTATATTTATGAACTTCTGGTACTTTTTATGTACTTTGTGTTATTGTTGTATCTTTTACTCACATTGAAATTGACTTAAGAAGTTGGGTAGTTTGAATCTACTATTTGTGCTTCTGCAAAATACTTCAATTTTTTTGCCGTCTATAAAATGTCTTCTCTTCCATCCATTTGCCACAAAAATTCCTGCCTTACAGTTCATATTATTTGAAGGCAGTTTGCTGATTGGAAGGAAGGTAAATCTTATTTTTATAAATGTGCCTTCAACTAGCATATCTCATTTATTGGAGTTTAATTTGAAAATATATTAATCCAGTAAATGGTCATAGCATATAATATACAGTGTGCATTTAAATATGTTAACGGTCTTGGTTTGCCAGCCATACTTACTAGAAACTTCATCCTTGCAGTGGGAAAGTTATCGTTTCTCTATTACATATTTGTGTTGTCAAAATGAGTGTTGACATTGCATCATCAATTCAGTTTCAGTATTACACAATCCAAGACATTCACTGGGGCAAGCTAAAAGCAGCAATGTAAACTCATGTTATGGTATGTAACGGCAATGTTTCTGTCGAAAATGAAAACTAAAAATGGCGACTTTATGTTACTGAGAGACTTTCTTAACAGTTGTAATTGTCTGATTGTGTGCAACTCTTGTAGAAATTAGTAATGTTATGTCTTCAAAGATATGTTTGTTACCCAAGGGATGGCAAGTCAATAGTACTTCTGTTTTTAGCCATTAAAATCAGCTGTTGCACCCAGGGTTAATGTAACATGTACACAAGTTTGGATTAATGTGATAATTTGCACAGCTTTGTGAGGCAGAAAGGTATGTTTAATGATCTTGTTATTTATGTAATATGCTATTACCCTGCTTGTTTGGTATCAACAGTGATATGTGTATTTTCATTGTCAGAAGTACAAGGTGACTCGGGATAGTGAAGCCATCCATTCAGTCTAGTAATACAATCAGCTTATGCCCTAGCACCAGCTTGTATGTTGTTTATCTACTTGTGATTGCCTATTGAGATGGTGTTGGCTTTCCTTTTGCGTGCATGTCATTTAAGAAGGAGGCTTAATATCAAGTGTGCATCTGTGTATGAAGGGCATAAGCTTACTTTAACACTGGAGTAAGTTATTTGTTGAATGTGACAGATGGAAAGTGCATTGAAACTTGAAGGTACAAGTCTCCTTAGATGTTGCACTGTGTTCATTGGTCACGAGTCGCCGATGTGTTGAAGAATTGTAGTCCATGCAGAAAATTGGTAACTGCTTACCAGTCAGCGTGGCATAACATCCCTAAAGACTTGTATCTTCAGCAACTTAGTAGTGAAAACATCTAATTTACATTGAACATTTTGGTATGCATACTTGAAATGTACAAGTGTTGGCAGACCACAGGATGGTGTTTAATAATGTTTATCTCATTAAGTTCTTTTTTGTGGTGCCCACACATAATTGCAGATATCATAGTCCTGTCTCAGACAGTGTGCTATTCAAGTCCACATCTTCATCATCTTGCATTTTGGTCTAATTGTTGCATTTCCCTTGCATTCCCCAGCATGGCTTCTTTCCTGCAATATTCTCCCCTAAAGTATTGTTCAGTATACTGAGTGAATTCTTTAAAGTATGTTTTCCAAGTTACGTGATCTGCGTGCCATATAATTTCATCTTTCATGAATTCGAATATTTAATTAAAGCTAATATGTATGTGAAATCATTTTGTTTAGAATGAAATCGTGTTTCCAAACCCACCATGTTTATTGCTGCTGATATTGATCATTTCATAACCTAAATTCATATTCTGCCAAACAGCAACCCACATCTCGCTCTGTGCAGAATGCTGTAGTGTTGTTTCTGGTCATGCACACTTTACACTTTTTCCTGGAAATGGCCTTAGAATTTGATTTATTTTGTGTAGAAGGGATTCTGTATGCAAATGGGCCTTCTTCCACAGATCTGTTGGCAGTTGTTTCAGGTTTTGTTGCTACATCACAAGAAAGTCCTTCTGAACCTTGTTCATTGAATTGTCATTGCTTGAAGATGCAATGTCATACATGAAATTGAAGTGTCTTTAGCATTTGCAGTGGGTGTTTTTTTTAAAAATAAGAACACAGTGAAATTAGTGGGTAAGGTTTGTTAATACCAGTATTGTGATCCACTGTTGCTCTTGTAGAATTGGGGTGATATGCTCTGGATGATTGCACCTCAGTTATTTGATTATAGTCAGCAGTGCTGAAAATGTACCTGTCATCACAGATTACTTTGCTGCAGCACTTTGCCTCCTCAGCAGTTATCTTCTGGATATGACAGTTCCTATTACTTTTGTGCCCTGATTCTAGAGATAAAATATTGCAGGGCTTGTAAACCTCTTGCAAAAAGTATAGTGTGTTCCACTCCCTCATTTTCATTTAGTCTGCTGGCAATGTTGAAAGGCATCTTGTGTTTAGTTTTGGTGGTGGTGCTGTGTGTGTGGTTTTTTTTTTCCCCCTCATTTATTTATTTATCTATCCCCCCCCCCCCCCC
>Ga0123354_10010263_pt1 | contig 14425 bp, 10 predicted proteins | sample TergutLab28metaG_2_FD_97872 | JGI IMG/M metagenome (GOLD analysis project Ga0123354, IMG submission 97872) | Labiotermes labralis P4 segment gut microbial communities from Petit-Saut dam, French Guiana - Lab288 P4 | ecosystem: Host-associated > Arthropoda: Insects > Digestive system > Gut ... | reverse complement strand
TTATAAAACATAGCATTACTGCAGGAAACACTGCTATTGGAGGATACAGCACAAAGTAGGATATAAAACCTTGTTATTATAAGACATTTCTTGTTTACTATTGATAATTTATATAAGATTGTTTACACTTATATACTGACGCATGAACTTATATATTGTCATGTTCTATATCCTGAGGGTTACACCCCCTTTTTTGGATCTACCGAACACGAAATAAATGAAAAACGAAAATAAAAAATAAAGAGTTTTATGTTTTATTGAATTTTAATTTGTGCATTTTGTCAGTTAAAATACTGAATGTAAGAAAATACACCATACTGACAACATAAAAAAATTCACAACTCATGTTCTTTTTAGAGCACACCGACTAGTAACAACCACCCTCTGAATTTATGGGTGCACAAGCTCTCAAGTTTGTTTCTAAATGAAGCTTCACCTGCCTAAACTCTAAGACAACTTAACAGCTGCCAAAATCCAGCAAGTCACTTTTGCCTTTGACTGTGCCCCCACTCAGTCCCTCACTGCAGGTCTGTCCCTTCTCTGGCAGCTGTCTTAATTCCCACACCAGATGTTCCGATTAACTTACTGAAATAAAGTAGCATGTTTAGCAAGAATGTGCCCAGGACCCCAACCCAAACTGTCTGACAACAAATATAAACAGTTGAAATGAAATTACTGTGCATAACAGATTGAACAATATGTGCATTCCCAAGTTAGCATATGTTCATTCCTCCCATCATTTGTAAATTCCTGTTCGCATTATATTTTTCTAGTTCATCTACATGTTCAAAAACCTGGTAACATTTTTTTTTTTTTCTTCACTTTCTCTGAATCTCTGCTCACACAGAAACTTCAGCCGCCACTTCCACCCTACTTTTGACTTCAAATACATCTTTTCTGTGATGTTTCAGCACATGTCCTTTTCCATGCTGTGCGTCTTTCTTCAAAAAATTATACGCATTCTGGACACTTACCAGCATCTGCCCTCTTCTGATCAATCAATTTTTCAATGTATTCACCGCACAACTGATACGACATGAAACTCACTCTGTTCATTTCACACTGGTTTGTTAGTTGCTGCTGAAGACAAGTTCTGCATAATGGACCTAATCACACTGATGGATAAAACCATGGGCGTAACTTGGGGGGAGGGGGGGGGGCAGGGAGGGCTAATGTCCCTACAGTATTTTTGTACCAAATAATAATTTTTTTTTTTTTGCTACCAAGTTGGAAGAGGGGCAAATAAAATTGGGGTGAGAGTGAGGAGAGGGGTGTGTGCATGTGTGTGTGTATGCATGTGTGTTAAGGACTTGTTCAAAACAGCATTCCCACTTAACAGTGAATGAAGATAAGTCAGCAGGTAAAACTGACAACAGAGAGCATACATTTCTGACAAAACTTGATCTCTTATAAGTAATTAACAACAAAGCATAGAAAGATTTACAATATTTTCATAATGCACAGCTTACTGCAGGCCTTCTGCTGATAGCAATGATTTAAACACACATCTTGATACACTCACTGTCTTCTGTCTGGAACAAATACAGTGCCTGTAACAGTGAAAGCATGAACTTCTTCCAGAGTATCTAAAAACAACTGTTATAATTCAACAATGTTAATAACAACTAAAGACATTCAAATTTAATTTAATGCAATATTCCATCAAAGAGTTATAATGAAAACCATAATGAGGCACATTCAAATATTCAGGTCTGTGAGGGGGGGGCAGAGTTTAAGTTAGGGCTGCAACATAAAATCAACAGTACTGCAGGGGGATTTCAGTTCCATTTTCTCACATTAAACCATAATGATCTCAATCTTTCACACAGTTATTTTCTGCTAAAATACCAGGAAACAATGCAATGAGTTTTCTGAAAATAATGTTTGATGTACACAGATAACCATTTATTTACAAGCAATCAGTTCCAGCATGAAGAATCAAGTCCTCCGTGACACAGTAGTAACTATCTACCAACCAACTCAGCATCCTCACCAGCACCCTTTTATATGAAGACATGTCACGGGTACTGGAAACAGCAGTTCAACTCCTTCAGGACACAAATTCCACAGACTTTACTGTCTAATGTCACACCTCTTCAGTACGATCATTGCAACTGCCCCCCACCCCTTATTCTTTGGGTAAAATGCCACACGGCATGACTAAAACATGTCAACAACAGCAGAACTAAGATTTCCTGAAAAAGGCCAATGAATTGGTGTTGTAGGGTAGCTATTTAACATTTAAGTTTCCCCATAACCTGAATCCTTCCAGTAACATGTGGTGGGAAGATATGATCCATCACCAAAATGCCAGTGTGAGTAATAAGCAGCCGCCTGTAATTTCGCACCTAACCTAACCTAACCTAACCTTTCACTAGATCCAGTTACCATTTAAGCAAAGGCAATTATTTAACAATGAATAAAAGAACAGTCTTAGATCATTCTCATTTGAACTTGTGATGTACATGTACATAAATCAGACAATCCTGTACATTCTGAAACTGATTCATTCTAAACTGTGTGACCCTCACACATTAACATTTCTTCTTTTGTTACAACTCCAGACGTCTCTCCTACATGTTCCAAACTTTAATGGATCAGCTTTAGGGAAACTGATGCGTGACAAAATCAGTGTGTGGCCCAAAATCACTCGTTACACTTCACATTACAAAATGTTTTTGTAATAAAATCTGCTAAAATAATTAAATTCTGTTCTATATTATTGTGTTACTGTATGCAGCTCCCACCTGTTTATTACTTTGCAGTATTATTAGTTTGGTATTATGAATAATGTAGGTTTAATTTTTTTCTTTTAAGATTTAAATTAAGGTACAAGAGGGTACTTATGAAACATCTCATTACTTCCTCATATTACAATTCTTGCTGCCTTACATAAAAGTTTATTAAACTATATCCTTAAATCTTTTATGAACCACAACGTAATGTTTGTGGCAAGTCTTGGCATTTTTTCCCCCCTTACAAGTACATGTACATTATCACACAGGATAACAGCTTTCAACTGTGGGCTGCCTTAACCCTATATAAATTAACAGTGCTCTGTTTCACTAGAAAGCCAGTTGCCGATGAAACAAAGCAACGAATGGAAGCACAGCAATACAGATGTATATGGCAGAAAACAAAAGTATACTACCATTTACTAATCAAATTTAATTAAAGGTTCCAGTTAAAGAAGTGACACAAATGAGCACCTGATATCCAGTGCGATAATATACAGGTACTAATGTGGTAGAGGGAGGGGGGTGGAGGGGGGGGGGAAGCAGATTCAGTGAAAACATGACACTATGGTTCAGGTAAGACTTCAGGATATAGTTCAATAATCACTTACCTATTCTTCAATTGATGTAACGCAGCAAGACAATCAAGAAATATGGGAGGTTTCAATAGTACTCTCCAGTATCTCATTTTAAATCTTAAAAAAAAAAACCTACATTATTCATAATGCCAAAATAATGATACTGCAATGTAATAACAGGTGGAAACTGCAGGCAGAAACACAATAGTAAAGAACATACATTAATGATTTTAGCAGATTTTATTACAAAAACATTTTGTAATGAGTAGTACAACAATTACTGTAACACCTGACACTGACTGTTGTATTCTTCAGATGTTTCTTCTTGAAGATGAAACAATAAAATTCGAAACATGGTGCTTATCCAGGGCGTGGAAAAACTCCATGTCGAAACTTTGTGAGGTGAGGGGGGGGCAAGAACAAAGTTTTACTTGCAAGGAACTGTATGTCGGAGATGCATCCTTGCAACACTAAGGACCGTCAAATTGGGTCTGGCTAAGGTTGGACATCAAGCAAAACTGATGAAGTATTCCGAAAAAAAGTTGTATTTCATAACAATGTAGAGCCAGTATTCAAATGTACAGCCACCAACCTTGATACACAGCCAACGAGGCACAGACCGACATGTGTGCTCAAAACTGCCACATTGCTGCCTGATGGTTGCTGCGGTCTCAAGGAGAACGGAAATGAGATCCTTTTCAGAATCAACATCTTCACTGCCACTTACAACGATCGCTGGATTGAACGGGGCGGGCCAAAGACTTGGCCTCCCAGGTAACCGGACCTTACACCAATGGACTCCTTCCTATAGAGCCACAGTAAAGCCCTGATTGACCTGTCACCAGTTGATTCTGAAGAGGACCTTATCACCCATATTGATGTAGCAGCAACTATCAGGCAGCTAACTGGCATTTTTGAGTGCATATCAGTCTCTGCCTCATCATCAGCCATGTATCATGGTTGGTGGCCGTACATTTGAACACCTACTCTAAATTGGTATGAAATACAACTTTTTTTTCAGAGCACTTCAGTGATTTTGCTTGATGTCCAAACTTAGTCAGACCCAATTTGATGGTCTGTAAAGCTGCAAGGACGCATCTCCGACATCGAGTTCATTGACAATTTATCTTTGCTTTGGTCCCCCATAACACCCCACAAAGTTTGGGCATGAAGTTTTTCTGCACCCTGTAGATCTTGAATTGCAACTGCAAAGGAGCATTAATGTGTGTTTCCTTGTTGGTTTATTCTCTCTAGCCTCCCAACTTGAGTACTCAATTAAGAAATGTGTGTGAAGGGGCTATTTCAAATTGCCATGTTGAAAAATGCCACAAGTTTTCACAAACACAACAACATGAAACAGACAATATCCAGACTCACAGCACCAAATGACAACACTCTCTGCTGCTAAGAATGAAGAACACACTCCACTCTCAAAAACATAACTGAGGGTAACAAAAGTAGACATTAACGTGTCATGTTGTAATATATTTAATTCAATTTTCTATATGTTTCAGGGATATAAAGAACGCATATATACATAACTATCATACATTACGTATGCTGAGCTCTAAATCTATTAATATTAACACGAAACCCATAATGTTATGAAGAATGACAGTTTGTTATGAAATTATGTCATCAGTAACCTGAGGCTGGCATGAAACTTTACAGCTGTACGTTACTGAAAGATATGGGAGGCTAAAAACAGAGCAGTGCAGTTGTACATTATAGAAACATATAGAAAACTGAGCTGGAACATGAACACTACATTAAGTACAAAGAATTAATGGCAAAACAAGCATCTGGTGTGACATTCAACAGACAATCAGCCAGCGACAACCCAGTAAATCATGCAACACTTGTAGAGAATGAAGGGAAGGTCTAGTGTGATGATACCAACACTTCAGAGAAAGGTGCCAGATTTGAGGTTCTCACAGCATACAGATCTAATTTGTCCTGGTTTTCCCAAGACAGTCCCGGTTCGAAGGGTTTGTAAAGACCTCTGTCCCCACATATGTCACAAAATTTGGTTTATGATGCCAAATGTACCAAGTTTTTCCAAGTCATAAATATACAACACTTCTGTCAATGCGAATGAATATTTTGACATTCCCACAGTGACAAAAAATATCTACAGAGTAGGAAAGGCATCAGCTAGCTGCCAAGAGGAAGGAATAGGAGAGTGAGAGGAAGATGTGTATATTAGTGATTTCAGAGCCTGCACTAAGACAGCAAAGGATAAGGAACAGATGTGTACAGAAAAATCAGTACCCACAATGCATGTCTGAGTTTCAGTAGTATTGTTATTGCTGTTATGTCACTTCTTGTAACTGTACATCATAATTGTTTAACTGAGTTATCTCACTGCAGTAATATTAACACATTACCCCGCTTTTTTATTTGTGTAATACGTTAACAATTTTGTCTCTTACCTGCCACCACCCCCCACCTGCTAAATGTTAAGTGTCCCGGTTTGGTTTTTAGAAAGTAGGATCCCTACCATAGCAGCGGTGCTGAAGTTTAAATTCTTTTGGCATGTGATGCTGTGCCATTGGGTAGGCATCACTATCCTCTGAAGCACTGGGAACAACACAGGCTACCATAGTGCCAAATCTAAGAAGAAATGGATCTGCATTTCAAAAAAAAACCTTTTGTCTCTAACCTAGGGAAGTGTGTTTCTCCAACATGATGGTTTACCCACCTACCAGACACCACAGCCTCACAACATCTATCTTCAACACCATGACAACCTCAGATCTTACAAAGGTATAAAATTCTGACAGCAAATTTGAAGTAAAAAAAAAAAAATCCTAACTCCAATAACAATGCTGGCAAATGCAAGCTTCTACAGTAGCTCAATAACACATCAGGAGCACTGAGACACACTCACCCATGCCTTTGAACATCATCCTTCCTTCCATGACCACTTTACACAAAGACCCACACACACAGTTCTGTATGCATCAGCAGTCTCACACGTGCTCTGTAAATGTGCTGGTCCTAACCCACATACAAATTACGAAAATAAGATCAAACTTCACATCACTTATAGTGCATGTGCCAATATGGAAAATGAGTGCTCCTGATAAGTTCAATTTTACCTACATAACAATAATGGCACTACAATCCAGTGTCATGGGAAATGCGTGTCAACTGCAGCACTTCTGCTGGCATACAGAAAAGATGAAAACTACCTGGATTGTCATAACAGCTACGCTATGCATACATTTTCTAACTTGTTTGTATCTGTCATATTACATATATTTTGGTGTGTAGAATATTTACTTTGAGCACCATTAACAGTTTGGTTACATTCTGAAAAATGATTCATTAGGAACCCCAAGTCTCTTAACATGTTTGGGAAGGTTGCAACTTCATTTTTGTGACTTTTATTACATCAGGGTCATCAAATATCTTGAATATTAATGGCCACATTACAGAAGATCACAGGCCACACATCACAATTTTATTAACTGCATGACAGACACACAGCACCTTTCACGTATTGCAGCTGATCGAATGCTACACTGTTTTGATTGTGTGAGTTACAAATCAGACGCCAACGCTAACAACTGCAGGACAAAGTTCCCCATCCCCTGGTGATAAAATTTTACCACTGGTTTCAAATGTCACCACCATTCTCTAGCTGCAAACTGAAATGAATAACCAAAGATGGAAAAGTAATGAGAAGTAATGATCCACTACTCATCACCCTCTCCAATTAGTGAGCAAGCCAGGCCCAAACCTACAAACCTTAACCAGGTAAGCAGAATAATCCTTGCTTATCACAGATCCTATACCTTCACCCTTCCAAACCATTCCTGGTAAGAGACAGACATGATGGTTCATTTCTTAGTGTTTACTTCTTGCTTTAATTGTATGCAATAAACTGAAATCTGAGGTTGGACTGAATGACTAGGCAATAACTTAGAGAATCAGCTTCAACACTGACTTCAGTGTATCATATTTATATATAAAATACTTCTTTTATTTAATCTATCAAGCTGTTACCAGCTGCTGACTGCATGCATCTGGTACCAGACTTTCCAAGTCACCCTATTAACTTCACATTGTATCCAAAAATGTGTGTGGCTAGGTTCCCATGATACACACCAGTAGGTCTGGAACACGATAACCACTAATGGAGTTAACCTGTTGATGTTGTCATTATATCTTTATACAGCAGTGCCAACCATACATGTCGTGTGTTCCTACAAAAACTGTGTCAGCATTTGTGGACAACAGAAAATCTAAATCTCAACCAGTGAGGCTGTAATAATATGAAAACATCTGGTAATTGGTACTCTAAATGAAGTTTTGAGTTAGATATTCTTCCCAGGCATAATGGCACAATTTTGTGCTGAGTTACTTATAATCTGTCTCAGAACAGAAACTGTGATTAAAGTTAATGTTTGTTCACAAACTTCAACATGACATCCTAATTATTTTGTGCCTGTATTCAAAAGCCTGTCACCAAGTGTTTCACTGCAACCGTAAGGCATTCCCTTTGATAAAGCAGTACAAGAGGGGCAAGTGTCATATGTGGCCTGTGGGCCTCCATTTGGACCACCCTGGTCATATAATCCTTACACTGCATTCCCCACATGCAAAAATGCAAACAGCATTCAAAAGGACAAAGCTGTAACAACCTGCTTGAGTCTCACCCTGATCAACTACTGACACTCACACCATCAATGCAACTGTTTACAACCTATCTTCATATGTGTGACCACATTCTCTTTTTAAATACTGCCTGAAAATTGGTTAGATAAACTTATTTAGTTTCATTACATATTATATTTTGTGATACAACTAACTGGCAGAGTTCACTTATTGACAAGACACTAATAAACTGAGAAAATATTAGGTTAGTAGAGTATGGAAGAGTTGATTTATGAACATTCAGAGTGCAATATTGGCAATGTGAGGCAAGCAGTGCACTTATGCTAAAGAAAAATGAACACTATGAAATAGGGTGGCTTTCTCAGCTCCTTCTGACTGATCCCAAAATTATTCAAACCAGAACTACCTGCACCACTCAAGACCATAAAAAAACCTTTCCTAAGCAACTATGCTTAGTGCTTTATGGTACTTTGGCCGGTTCAGGGTCCTGGCTACTGAGAGATAACTTGGTCTAACTAATGAGATTAATTATTATGAGGCCATTTTTGTTTTGTTCAGAAGGTATTGTAGCTGCTGTTGTGCTCGTTGCAGTGGTGTCCTGCGCCGCTCAGATGGCTGGTGGCTGAGTGGCAGGTGCAGATGGAGGGGATCCCGTAACCTTCTGATGTCTGCTTCTATTTGTGAGACACTATCTTTCAACTGGTTGTAGCGATCTAAGTCAAGGCCCACTTTTCGGGCACGTTTATGCAGGATAATCAAGTGCTGGCGATCTTTCACATCTGGCATCTGATACTCCTGTCACAGACAGAAAAAATTACAAACCATTCAGATTACTGACTTATAAATTTACAAGGCTCTGGGAACAATAATTCTTATTATTTTGTAAAATTACATTCCAGCTGGGTAACCCTTATAAGATAATCAATGATGCACGGACATCTTGCACTGCAATATTGTTATGTTTATGTATTCTTATTGTTATGTATGCTCTGTTCTGTACATTCTGTTTTCATTGTGCCAGCTGGCATTCTTCGGCTACCCTGACTGAGGTTTTTCTGTGCTGTTTCCTCAGTTGTAAGGCAAATGTCAGGGTATAACTCACAAAGACAGGGCACGGCCCATGCTCTTCCCAATTAGTTAATTGTGTTGTTCTATGTATTGTTTGTGTGTAAATGTGTACTGTACTACTGCCACCAGGTGTCAACCCAAATGCAGTTAAAAAAATATATCATTAATAAACAAACCACTATCTAGTTGCTAGGGGGCACAGGAGTTACACATTTATATTTTACTGCAGTCAGTTTACATTGCAAGCAAACAGTTAACATAACAGCTTGACAGCATCACCATAATGACCTCAAGAATTCATGTGACAGTTCGGTCATAAAACACATACAGACAGAGAGACATCCCTAACATAATGATAAATGTTAATATAGAAAATATATCATAAATCAAACATCAAAACTTGTAAGTAACAAATTAAAAAAAGAAACATTTAATAATGAGAGAGTAGACAAATTCAATTAATTCATAAATTTTTGCTTTTACTCACTTTTACATTCAATACTGCCTTCATTTAGATACTCTAAGCAACAGCTGAATTTGATTAAATACTCAAACAACTGAGTCACATGTGACTTAGCAATCAAGCAGTCAAAGTCCATATGAGTTACCTCAAGTTACCTACCACAATGAACTATTTATTTCAACACCAGAAAACCTTACTGCCTAGTGCTATACTGAAGTGTATACACAGGCACTCCACACAAACACACATATGAAAGCACCTAAACCTGACTCCATTACGTGACACAAACAAATCATTTTCCATACAAGCAGTAACTATAATATATGAAAACACTTTATTCGAAAGTGTGTTACAAAATAATATGCTGACCTTGTTACTGACATAAGTAACACAGCCATATTGACTGATACATGCTGGCCATCTTACTGCCACACCTTTGGGGACATGAACAGTCACAAAGTAACATAGAGTGCCTTTGCAGGGCAGAAGTAAAACTGCTCAGAACTGCTAACCAGAATCCTTCTACAACCAAAAGATAATATAATACACAAAACCAGCCTTTCATTGGGCAGTATAACAGTTCCAAACACAATTAATTCTTTAATGATAACAACACAAACTGATAGACCTGACAACTGATGTTGCTTCATAACCTGTCACTTCCAACCTAACAAGGTGAAAACACAATGACCTGCCATGTTACCTGCTTTGTCACAACATAGTATGCGTACGCTGCCATTGCTGTGCCGTATGTCACAAAGTACGTCACAGGCTCCATGATGTCCCATGAGTACTCCCACCAGGTGAGACGTGCCAGTATCCCAAACTGTACAGACATAAGGCCTAGTCCCACCCAAGTGAGGATAGTTGTGCGTCGCTCTGCTACAGTCTCCAGCTCCTGTCGTTTCTGGGAGCATTTGAAGCAGAACAGTTAGGGAGGCCACTCACAAGTAATGTACTTCAAATGAATAAAAAGAACTTCATTATTCTGTACAGATCAGCAACATTCATCTATCACTGATGACCACATCATAGTTCATCATCCACACATTTCTTGCAGTCTATGTAAACCCTCACGTCTCTATTAAAGTTCGAAACTCAGGTAATAGTGATCAATACACATACATATTTTTAGCCTGTGTGACATCACTACAGGACTTAATGTGACATGTTTGATGAACTCATCAATAGGTATGCTGCAAATGTTTTGAAAACTGAGGAATCAAGTCTTCTGGGATGTGATGTTGTGTCACTGGGCTGGTGATTGCTGATATTCTGAAGGAACTACAGTCCTTCAAAATGACAGAAACCACGCACCCAGTGTCAACATCACATCCTAGAAGACCTGAATCACTATCAACACTGCTGTAAAATCTCAAATCTCACCATTACTTTAACAGTCTGCTTTCCAAAAATAAACTGGGGGCTTACAATTTCCTTGTTGTGTGAGGTGCTTACACACAACTCACCAGGATTGACTCCAACCATGGTGCTCTTTTCACGTGTTAAATTTTTAGGTACCCATTCGGCCAAACCAGCAGACTGACTCCCACAGACCCTGCATGCATGTTTAGATCCATTCATTATTTTAAAAAACTCTGTAGTTATCTAAGATAAAAAAATATAACAGCATATTTACTTTCATGATGATGTGAATTTAGAGAATCATCATACCATACAGTTCAGGATCTGCACCATCCAATCATCATACCATGCAAATCAGGATCCTGCATCATTCAATCATCATACCATACAGTTCAGGATCCTGTACCATCCAATCTATCACAAAACCTGAAGGAACTAAAACTGAACTTCAACACCTGCTGCAAAAAGAGCAAACTTCATACTTTATACGAGGGGTGCTGATAAGTCCTTAGCCCGACCAGGAAGGAAACAAGCTACAGTGACCAAACTTGGGATATATTCAACATACTCCCCACGAAATTCAATACACTTCTTAGCCCGTTGATCTAACTTTTGCAAGCCACTCAAAAAAAATTCAGAAGGTTGTCCATTCAACCAGGTCTCTGCAGTAGCAATGATCTCCATGTCAGATGAAAAATGGCGACCTTTCAATTTTCTTTCAGTCCAGGGAACAGGTGGTAGTCCGACTGGGCCAGATCCGGAGAATAGGGTGGGTGATCAAGACAATGGAAGCCCAGGTAGGCCAGTTTCTTCTGGGTTGCAAGTGCCCAGTGAGACGGGGCATTGTCGTGTGAGAACAAGACCACCTTGGTGACCTTCCCGCGGCGTTTTTCCTTCAAAATGTCCTTCAATTGCACCAGCAGCGATGAGTAATACTCCGCGTTGATAGTTTGGCCCTCTGGAAGATAATCAATGTGGAGGATGCCGTCTTGATCCCAAAAAAGTGAGGCGCGAACTTTTCCAGCAGATTTTTGCAGTTGGAATTTTTTGGGGTGGGGTGAGCCGCTATGCCACCACTCCACTGATTGTTGCTTTGTCTCCAGGTCATAGTGATATGACCAAGTTTCATCCATGGTCACCAACCGCGACAGGAAATCATGGATTGCGCCAAAAAAATTCCAAAAGTTGCTCAGACGACTGGAACTGTTGACATTTTTTATCTGCATTCAGGCATTTCGGGACCCACTTCACGAAAAGCTTCCGCATGTCCAAATCTTCATGAATGATGGACCCAACCTGCTCACGTGAGATGCTCAGTTGCTCAGCTATTGATTTAGCCGAAATCCGGCAGTCTTCGAAGAAAAGCTCGTGAATTTGATCAATAATCTCCAGGGTGGTCACTGTTTTGGGTTGTCCAGGACAAGGTGTATCACAGGTGGAAAAATCACCATGTTTAAACTGGGCCACCTAGTTTTTGATGGTGGCATACGATGGTGCATGGTCCCCTAACGTTTCTGTCAGAATGGTGTGAATTTCCTTTGGTGCCTTGCCTTGCAAAAAAAAAAAAATTGATGACAGCTCAAGTCTCCATGTTGTTGAGATCGCACACATCACCTGACATGCTTCCTTTCAGCCTCTGTAACAAGAAAGGACTTGCAATTCGACACATGAACAGACTCCTCTTTCCAATTACACTATCAATTCCGACCTACGAAATCGGGAAGTAGGTCGGGCTAAGGACTTATCAGCACCCCCTCGTAATTTGTGACAATGTGGCTATAACAAAGCTTCTCAATGCTGTATTACTTAAATGTTTAATTTCTACTTGTTTTCCTACAATTCTCCCACTAATATGTCATGCCATTCTGTGCCATTTAAGATACTTGTGACAGTGACCATGAAGATTACGGTATTCTGGAATGTGAAGCTGTGTAGTCTGGCATCAGAGGGACTGACTGCCTCCAACTTCTGCCAGATCACACAGCCTCAAATCCCAGAATACAGTGATGTTCATCTCATTCTGCTAATGACAACAGATATGGAAATTTTTGCATAATCACAGCAAGTACCCAGAAGGCATACCTCCTCTATAACACAATGGTACTAAGAGTAAATTTTGCACCTAATTAACCACACATGATGCCAACCAGTGTTGCAATATGAGCTGAAGGTAGTTGGCGCCAAGTGCATGAATCTATCAAATACTGTCAGTATTGACATAGTGATATTGGAGGGATGTTATCATAACATTACATTTTTTTTTTTTTTTGTTTTTACTTTGAGGTCAATTTTTCTAAAAGCTGGGGTAAAAATGGACTAAGATATTGTAATGTGTCCATAAACATTCAGAGCGACCTCATAACAGTAAATATCATCAGAATCAGTCCAGTAATTCCTGGAACATAACACACTTATGGACAGATATTACCTCAACACTTAGCAAGAAACATACAGACTATTAATATCCTGATGTTCTATCAGTACCATTTTAATCCATTCTTATAGTAATAAGCACTGTGTATTTGATCTGTCACACTATACAGAGACTCCCAAAGTGTACACTAACAGCAAACAGATGTAATGCTGAATCAGAAATTAACATTAATAATAATAATAATAATAATAATTTGGTTTCTTGTTTATTAGGGTGCTGAGCTAACAGCCAAGTGGACATAACAGAGGAGGCACTACACATAAACACAAATAAACAAAGGAAAATAAATTAGACACAAACAAAAAAACACAAATGCAGCAAACAAAAGATTTATGTAACTCATTGGGACTCTTTACTATATAAAACTGAAAGTAACAGCAACCTGACAAAGTGTGATGCTTTGTCTTCTGAAGATATATTATATCCGATTGCACAATACAGGGAGAAGAACAATACATGAACAGACATGGTAATGTGTGTCCTCAACTGCACTTTAACGTATGCAAGGAAATAGGGGTACAGTTACAAACTGAACACTGGTACAACAATGTACCAAAATCAGTAGAAACAAGTCAAGAAGGTAAAGTTACCATATTATGGTACCAACAAGTGCAAACTGACAGCACCATCCCTAACAATAAACTGGATATCACAATCCATGATAATGAAAAGGGAACATGTCAATAGATGCTGCAGTTGCAGGAGGCAGAAATGTGATGAAGAAAGGAGCTGAGAAAATTCTAAAAAATAAAGACCCTACAATAGAAGTACAGCGCATGTGGAATGTGAAAATAAAAGTGACAGCAGCAGTAGCTGCAGCACTGAAACCACCTCAAAATCACTCCAACAGTACCTTTGAACCATAAAAGGAAAGCACAAAATTAAGGAACTACAGAAAACAGACATATTTGGCACTGCACACATACTTCAGAAAGTACTAATGATAAAGTACAAAACATATGACATGGGTAACAGCATTACATGTACCACAGATTGTAAGCACAGAATATACACAACTCTATGTACCCTAAAGACATGTTTCAAAATAATTACCAACACGATGACACTTATGGACTATCCTTTATTTCAGGGGTAGTCGTCATTCACTCTCTACATGTTTCGAGCTTTCGGGAAGCTCATCATCAGGAGTTCATTTTTC
>Ga0123354_10010260_pt1 | contig 14425 bp, 7 predicted proteins | sample TergutLab28metaG_2_FD_97872 | JGI IMG/M metagenome (GOLD analysis project Ga0123354, IMG submission 97872) | Labiotermes labralis P4 segment gut microbial communities from Petit-Saut dam, French Guiana - Lab288 P4 | ecosystem: Host-associated > Arthropoda: Insects > Digestive system > Gut ... | reverse complement strand
CGGTCGGGAAAACGCCTTTGGTATTCTTCAACAGCAGCATGTGCATTGCCGTTGCAAAATCCATACACAAAATGCATGTCACAATATTCCACATGGGAAAACACAAAAGGCATTCTTGCAACTGCGTGCAAGCAGCTAACTTGTCGTGCAGGCACAGTGAACACTGCATTCCACTCTCAAGGACATTAGTACTGTCACGTGACATATCAGATGTGCAGGTTGCAGTATTTGGAACCGCAAGAAGCCCCCGATTTTCTCTGGTCATTATCTCCGTAACCATTCAACTTTGGATATAGGTGTTTTGGGTTATATCGGTATACTTTAACATAAGGAACACTCTCCCGAAGTCTTGCACATTCCTCCTGGGACACCCTGTATATATATATATTAATGCTGTGTTTATTTAGAGCTAAGAAGCCAGTACCACGGCATATGAACTTTAGCCTACTAAGCACAGGTATGTCCAGCGTAAGTGGAAATCTTGTCAGTCATTTTAACTCCTATGGTGAATTTACCATAGATATTTTCCTGAGTTCTCACCAACAAGTGCATCCATTTCTCTATGCATATGTATTCTGTGTTTAGTTGAATGGCAGTTCCCCAGTTCCAGATATATGAAGTGGGAAAATGACTTAAGTGATGAAATGGAAAGGACATACAAAGAAGTGATCATGGCTTGTACTGACGTATAATGTACATGTATTTGTTGTTTATTTAAGAAAACTGTCAGTAAGTGAGACTGTGCAGCACTGAATAACTGGATGATAGTGAATAACAAATTCAAAAGGATGTGGAAGGCAATGACAGTGGCCTCACTCACAGTACTATCTTTGCATTTGCCTCGAGGACACTGGAAACCACACGTGTACTGTGTGTGTCAGCAAAAACTGGAAATGTCACAAAGCACAAGGAAATGTGAGGTCTTGTTGGAGATTAACAGAACATAAGATATATTACTCTAAAATGTAAAGCATGTTGTAACAAAAATTAACAAATTTTACTTGTAATACCTTCTAATTACTATGAGCACCAAGGCCTCTACTGCATCATTACCAGTCTGAAAATCCTTGCACAGCATGTAACAATAGAAGTGGCAGTAAAACAGTTATACCATCTCTTTGGTTAGCCACCTGATATAAGAAAATGCTTACCTCACACAGTGTCTGCAACTGCAAGGCATATGAAGTTGCTTTACGCAAACGTGAGACAAGATGGAATTTCTTCCTTTGCTCTGTGTTGGCTTCCTGACGCAACTGCATGGCATAGCTCCAGGCCCTTTCTGCCATCATCAGGGGGATGTAGAGGTACCTGATGGTTACCAAAATTACACATCATATTATCGCATATTACAGTACCTAATGCAGAGATGTTCTATTTTCTTCATAATGAGAGACATACTGAAAAGACAGAATAATGAGAGGAAACATAATTAAATTAGAACACGGAAGGTGAAAAAGTAATAAACTACAATATAAGGTGCCCTTGGTAATTAAATTTGATGAAACATGGAAGCATTTTGATGGAAAAAAAAGAAACAAAAATTATACACAGATGTATGATCACTAATGAATAAAACAATCTGTAATACTTACAAGAAATAACAGCAATAAATATGGGAAATGAAGCCAAAAATACATAACAAAGCACATAAATTCCTGTATGCGTTCATTCTACCAACTTCAAGTAACATTTTCTGTACACCAAATCCTGTTTGTTAATTCTTTCAATTTCCACTGCATGCCTCAGCCTTTAACGTTTGTGTCTGCTGCAGACTCTGATCTTGCTAGTGTGTCTAAATTACTCACAGCCACAGTCATTCTACCACATTACTGCTTACTAACAACATTTTTCATGAAATATCTATTAAGATTAGTTTTCTGGGATGTGACTACATGTCATCTGGTACACAGATACTAATACTTTGAATGAATGTACTCATATTTACAAAACTGTATGGTGGCACATCTAACAACACTGTAAACATATTCACTGTCATGAAACAGTCAAACCTAAGAAATATATTGCATTACATCCATGATGTCTTCAAGGAATAAATTACACCATCACTGTGAAGATGGCAAAGTAAGTACAAGTAAATAAACTCCCTTAGCCTGATTCATGCTTCCAATCAACCACACCAAGATGGACTATCCTGCCTTGGCAATAAATCTTACTTCAAAGATATTTATGTATATCATGTACATCTACATTTGGAAATTCACAGGTACTGTGCACTTCTATAAAAGTCCTTAGAATTATTACCACATGATAGGCTATTTCTAGAATTATTACTATTTGACAGACAGACTTACACAGACTTTAACAGCGCTTATGGTACTGGCAGACACAGACCGTACATGGTGAAATAACTTTTATGGTATAGCAATTTATTCAGTCACAATAATTAATACAATCTGATGTCAGAAATATTTCGGTATATTGTGTCGGGCATTGTACTGTGACACTACACCACCCAACACAATATACTTCACCCACACGCAATCTGGATGAGTTCCCTTTGGGATCACATAAACTGGGGCAGATGTTTGTATACATACTCCAAAGTACAACTGGCTGCGAGCTTTTACTTGAAGAGGCTCACTATCACATAATTTTAATACCACAACACTGTACATTTATGCTGGTCAATTTTGTGTATTCTAGAATTTTAATATTTTAATGATGCCAGTGAGGACAACCAATACATATATTGGTGTGTTGGATTTGTATTCCTTTGTTCTAGTACAGTCCCTCAGGATGGCAGTCCAGTATCAAATCATGTAAGAAATGATACTTTTCATGAATTGAAGAACTGAATGCAAGAACTACATTATGACCACATTTTTCAAAAATGAGTTTTTGAAGGATATTTGTTCTCAGATCTGTCCACTATCAGATATCATTTTCAGTGTGCATCATTATTCCCTCATTTGGTCAATGGATGACACTGAAGTTTCAGTTGCTTCCTTATGGAATGGAAGAGTTGGATAATGACTGGAAGTATCCTCTTCTTTCCCTCAGTTCTTTACAAGATGGCAGAAAGTGAACAGTGTGTGTTAGCAGCTTCCACTTCACAGTGCGATAGAGATGTAGGTTATTACTGTGCAGAGTATATTTAGTGTGAAAGTGTTCATTAGTAAAAATACTTTTTGCAGCACATTTTACTTGTTATGAATATGCTGCCTAAAATATTTCTAACATGGCTTTGTAAATCTTTTTCAGCACTCATTTAGACTAAGAAATGGGCAAGAAATGATGAACAACTGAGAAGAAATGTTAGGAAATTAAATATTCAATATGGAGAAGAATACACTTGAACCTCTGGAAAAAATATGCTAGCAAGGACCATAACACAAGGCTGCATGTTTACAAGAAAATGTACCTCCTAATTTTCCAAGGATATGAAACAATCTCTACTAGAAGCTTTCAACAGTAAGAAAGATATGAACATCCAAGATGTTGAAGAATAAAAGACCAACTTGATGTCACTTGCTATTTTATTTCACTTCTTATGTGCTCAACATGTTTCGGACATTAATATATCCATCATCAGGAGCTTGATGATGCACGGTCCAATAAACATAAGATCAAAGATGTCTATTTGATGGGTTTAATATCCTGTCAAAATATAAAGAGGTTAGTTTCCAATACTTTATGTTTATTTGTTATTGGCATGTATAAAAGTAGATGACACAATTAGCCAATGCAAGTGTTACGCTTTATACTACATTACATTCTATGTTGTAGGAGGTGACCTGATCTCATCTTGAAATGGAGAAAGAATAAGGGGCTGCTGCAAGATACGAGGAAGTTACAGACAATGATATGGTAGAACAAGAAATGACTATCAAAAATAGAGCTGCATCACTTCAGTGTAAGGTAAATACAAGTGTATGGAATAAAATGATTTTTTTCAGGATACTGTATAGCAAGTGTACTACTCCATAATTTTAAGAACATGTATGTGTGTATATATATATAATGTATGAATTTTTCCTTTTGTAAAACTGTGTCATTTTTTTATGTGTGTTCTGTAATAACAATTTGTTCTTCTGTTTAATTATTTTTATATACTCCAGGTAACTGTTGCAGCTTCAGGGTCTGCTGTTTGCATGGAATAAAAAAAGGTCGAGTCAAACGCCTGACACACTTCAAGAGGTTGAATATTAATCTGCCTGCAGACCAACATGGTAAGCACAATACAAGACTGAACAAAATCCACAAGGCATTGTGCAACAGATCAATGAACACATACAATCCTTTACTGTGCATGCTTCTCACTATTTAACAAACTGAACAATAAAGAAGTATATGAATCCAGACCTAAATGTAAACAAAATGTATCACCTGTGTCTGGAAAAGTATGATCCAGAAGTTTTCTGAGCAATGAAGACTAAGAATTCCATTACACCTTCAGTGACTTATGAGTTCTACCTGCACGTGTTTAATACTACATTTAACTATTCCTTTTGGGTATCCACGATCAGATAATTGTGAAAAATGTGATAGCCTAAAGTTGAAATTGGAATTGACTGGAAAAAGAAACCGGAGATGACACAAATAGAGCTTTGCAAGTTGAACAAAATTTACTACAACAGTTCTACAGCAACCTCAGACATATACATGACATCACAAGTCCACTGAAGGCATGTGTTGTGATTACCAGCAGAATATTCCATTCCCAGTACTAACAAGAGGTGAGCTCTTCTACTTGAGAAAGGTGTGGGTTCATAATATAGGGATTTATTCACGTAAGACTAGATGTACCAAAATGATGAAACTACTGGGAAGAAGGGCACAAATGAATGTGTGTCACTCGCAAAATACCGTGTCGTCAAGTATATATCTGAAGAGGTTAAGATCCTGCATCTTTTCAGTTACAGCTGTGCAGGACAAAATAAAAACATTTTGATGGCCTAGTTTTTAAACTCAGTTACTGCATCAGGCAGGTACCTTAAAATATACCATCATTTCCCTGAATGTGGCCATTCATTCATGCCCTGTGATTGAACATTTGCACAAACTGGAAAGATTAAAAAGGAGTATGTCTTGTACCAGAAGTATGGTATGACAGTCTCATCTGTTTTGAAGAAGTCTTCAGTTGTGAGAGTGGACCAGGACATGATACCCAATTTGAAGCTGCATCTGCAGCTATTTTTCAAGAAAATAATCGAGAAAAAGACCACTTCAGTCAGTAAGAGCCAATACCAGGACATGGTTTGTGAAGGAAGAGAAGTCTCTGTATCTATTGTTCAAGCCATGTGGTTTGCAGCAAGTTCTGCCTCCTAAAAACAAAGCAGAAGACTCCTCAGTGTGATGCACCAGAAGCATACCAGGATGCATTGCCTTTGAACTGAAATAGTATGATGATGTCTTGAAAATGGCCCAGAAATATGCACTGCCTGTTCAATGGAAGTGGTACAGTGAGCTTATGACTACATACAACAGCTTAAGCCAAGACACAGGCATGGAAAGTGACGTGTCATACCATGATAAAGACTGATTTCAGGGAAAAAATGTGATTTTCAAATGCCATGTCATATATTTTTATCTTATTCCTCAAATTGTGCAATTTAATGTTGATTACTAAAGTTGTAGATTTCCATGGGCATAATTCTTTTTATTCTGAAATCTCTGAAAATATATGAGTGCAAGAACTGGATATATCCAATGCCAATTTTTCTAATTTTTTTTATATTTGCACATAAGCCAAAGACCTGAAAATATGTGATATGATACATATTTAGGTTCATTTTTACCTGTGTGAAAATACTTGATGGGGTGCATGCCTAAAGAAGTGTAAAAAATATTTTTCTCATTTTTCCCTAAACTTTACTTGTGGTTCCAGTTCTTGCACTCATGTCTTCAATTGTATTTTATGATTGGTATTTTATTGAGTGCATTTGATGGCTCCTATTGAGGAAGCACTGGACACTGAACATTCACCAGAATTTGGAAAGAGATACTGACACTTAATGATAATGTACATAAATTCAGGACTATCCCACAAATGACAGAAAGTAACAGTGCATATAGCATCACAGCTGTGTACTTCCAATCTGACTTATGCAAGCATAGCCAAATCCATTCTTCTAATACAGAACAAATACATGTAAAAAATGGGTTGCAAATGGGCATAACTAGAACCACATAAAGTTTACAGGCCTTACAGACATAATCTTGATTATAATTCACACTCTGATGTCACATGGAGACAAAACATAAGTCAACATGGAATAACACCACTGAATTAAAGTTTGTTACAGAGGTTAAGAGGAGTTTTAGCACTCAACAAAGAAATACAAATAACTTGCCTGAAGGCTATTGCAAACATACCCTGTCTCTGGATAAGCAGGGGGAGAGGGAGGGAGGGACAGAAAGATCCTGTAGAGTGAAGGAACAAGTTCAAATTACATGTACTTACAGACACCTTAAGAAGCTATTTTGTAACAACCAGCACTCCACTAATACCTTTCATCCTTCAGCATGGCTTCTGTAACATCCTTTCTCTTAAAATGTCTCTTGTCTCCTTGCGTGACATGTAGAACTTTTCTAAGTCTCCGGATGCGACGAGAACAATACCCTCTGCAACAGAAGACGTTACGGACAAAATGATGCTGCAATTGAAACATTAACTACCTACATTTTGGACAGTCTTCCTTGAAAAATAAACAGGTCTTCAGCCAATAAAATAATTCTATGTTGCTCTGGAATGTGAAATACACTCACTGTGACATTGGACTGTACTTTGGGCCAGTTTAATACAGTTCATATTCTCATAATAAGCTTCTCTACGATCCACCTTCATATTCTAGGTCCCACTCTGCCAGTACCTCTCTTCATTTGGTTTCCCAGTGTGAACTCCCATGCATCTCCTTCCCTGCATACATGTACAACACATGCTTCTCAACTCAAACACCCCCATAATACCAAGAATATGGTATAAACTATTTCGTGGTTTGTTGACCGTGCATTGTGATATACTGGTTCATGTTATACGGCTACAAACTATATTTGTACAAGTTTCACTGTTCCGTTGTTCCTGCATCTCTCTCAGCACCACACCATCTCTTGAACAATCTGTTTTTAAGTTTTTCCTCCATCTAAGTGAACAATTTTGTACCCATACAGAACAAATGACAAATTAATCAGTTAACTCCAAACCCATCCTTGACAAGCTAACAGTCTTACATGGAACCCCAAGGTTCGATAACATACCCTTAAAACTGCACTAGACCATATCAAGAGCCAGATGAAAGCAGTCCACACCCTCTCATCCTATTTCTTTGAGGTTCATTTTAATATTATTAACCCATCTACATCTAGTTCCTCAAAACTGTCTTCCTTCCAGTTATACAAATGAAAATTCTGTATGTTTTTCCCTTTTCTGCCTTCAATGGTACATGCCACACCCATCATATCTCCTCCATTTAATTAATACAATATTTTGTGAAGGTACACAAGATGAAGGTCCTCATTATTCAACTGTTCCCATTCTCCTACTCCCTGCCACCTCTCAAGTCCAAATATTCTCCTCCAACAGTATCTTCAAACATCCACAGATTATATTACTGCCCTAATGTAAATGACCTAGTTTCAAACACCCAGCCAAAAACAAATATTACTATGAGAAAAGTGGTAAACAGTGTTCCCTAAATTCAGTCTGCTCAAATTTTGAGGGAATGCAAATCAGACATGTTACTGTGGCTCTCAAATATTTGAATATTTTTATATTTATAAACCAGTGGTTCACAAATTTTCCAAAAATCTAGGAGTCACTTAAAACTCCAGGTACCAGAAAGCCAACACGAAGCAAGTTACATACTGAGGACCCACAAATGTTAGTTGCCACCCCATACAATTTAGCTGCCTGTAATTAATTTATTTGCTACCTTTACACTATAATTCTGTCTTTCAATCTGGTGACTACACATGGTCATATACTTTATTGCACTGCCTTTATTTGTAAACCAGCCTCCTTACTAGTGCCTAACAGCTGTTACTTTGGCACACTAACCACTTAAACAAAATGCCATTCCCTTTGTTGGCAACCAACATTCAATACAGTTCACACTACATCACCAATGCACAAACAAAGGTACATAGTTAATACTTTCTCTCAAAAATTTTCTCCTGCAGAAATAACAGTATTTAGAAGTCTTTATAAACTGGCTGCGCCAAACAGTTTAGTACATAAGGGAGATAAGCTCATTCCATAATCTATATGAACTCCTTTTTCCTTTGTTTATTGAACTCAGGAGAAACACTGCTAAAATGTCACCTAGTTTCACATCTTAAACTGATCATACTGTCTCCATTCATTTAAGGTGAATTCTGCAAGCACTCAATTCAGCTTGTTTCGTTAGAACACCAATTATACCTCTGGCATATCACTCATGAAACAGTGATCTGTCGTAACCCACTGATACACAAGTTTAGAGGAGATAAAAAAGTTTGGCAGATCCTCAACAGACAAACCTAAGCATGTTATATAATTCATTCCTTCTTATTTAGTTCAGCAATTTTTTTCTGGATAAAAAATGTTGACAGAAGGAATGTTTTTAATCCAACTGTCTAGTAATGCAGGAATTTCTGTCTGTCGAATTGTGTGGGCTATGACAAACAGCTGTTTCACGAGCGATATGTTTCTTGCAAATATATCTGTAACTAATCACCTAGGTATTCTAAGTAAAATAAAATTACAATTATTGTTTATTTAACAACACTAAACAGCGATTTGTGAACGGGCAGTCGTGGCGAAACTGGAGGTATTATCCCGGAATCTGTCCAGAGGGACTGAGGAAAAACATAAACTTCATGCAGAAATGCTGCTAGCCTGGGCGAGAATTCATCCTAGGCCTCCTAAATACGAAGATGTAGTGTTCACCAGTCCAACGCCAAATTCCGTCTGATTACAATCCCACGAACTCTGCCGGATAGGATTTCTTCTACAGGCCCTCGAAATTTAATGTTACTCTACACAGCGCCAAATTCTAACCTCTAACTACGATACCAATCTTCGTTCCGAATTTCTAAAGTCTCCCCTGAAGACATGCTGTATGAAATGTATACTTCACACAACGAAGGGTATGTAGACGACATTTATAATTCACGTATACACATACACACTAACCTGTATCTTTGATAGTCACTATGGCGTAATCCATGTTGTTGCTGAGCATCTTTGATGATTTTGAGAACTGGTACATATTAAGAAAAAGTAACAAAATACATGACGTTATAAAATCTAAAAGGGAACACAAAGTACTTTAGGGTAGCACACAACAATGCTGTGTAGGTTATGTTTCATCCAAACATATGGCTCAGTCAAGCACATAATTACCATTCAGATTCACCCACAGCCAGTCCCTTCCAAAATATTCACAAGGATACTTTCCACGGTGAAGACGGGTTCTGCTTCTGGTTGAGCATCAACAAATTCTTCGTGATTTTCAACTTTATTTTCATCGGGTGCATCTTCTCGCACAACCATAATTGTTGCTAGCACAGAATGCTGTTTAGTTAAGTACGACAAATTACGCCTCCAAACGTGGAACGTGGCACCTCGTGGTACGTTCAAGTTTCGCCCTTCTCCATGCATCGACATAGAGAAAGGTTTAATGTAATTCTAGGGGATCCGTGAAGACATTCATGTAAGGGTTATTTTGAAGCTACTCATTTTTTAAAATAAGGGAATAATATTTTGTTAAAAAACAATTTAGAAAGTTCCCTAGTTGGTGATATGTTTAAGGTCAAATGATGCAATGCATTTGTTACGTGTGCTACTGGTTTTAGTATCCATCCGAAATCATTTTTTTTTAAATTTATTCTTAATTCCTATCATCCGGACACTATGTTGACTTGAATAAGGAGGTGGGAATCCGCGGTGGTTTTATGAAATCAAAAGGGGTTCCCCGAGCAAAAGATTTAGGGAAAAGTGTGGAAGTCATGCGAATGTACTAGTAGGACAAAGCTATGCAGTAAAATGTACTAGATTATCTGCTGCAAAACCGGTAGAGGAACGTATGAAATAATGAAACGTACATGGAAATGGATAGATTGGTTTTTTTTTCGCAGTAGAGGGTTTGAGTGGCATAGATAACAGTAGGAACTGATATGAAGCTGATCCCCGCATAAGGTCTGTCATGCACAATATGTGCTGGATAACAAATTAATCAAATGCATAAAAATCATAAGCTTGAGAAATATATTGACTTCGTGGCATGTTATTTTGTGGTAGCATCGTTCTTAATGAACCATAATGCTTCTAAGGGAGACTAAACAAAAGTGGCGGCGAAGTGGATACGTTAATATATTTATGGCCGTTAGTTTATAGAAGATTATAATTGTGGACTGGGTACTACGATTTTGGTTGTCCACACCATTTTTTTACTGTTTTGTGCCCGGATGTTGAAAGTAAATATTGACGTAGACATTCAAAGTTCGTGACGTTAAGATTAATGTGTAGACATATGATTTTGTACAATGGAAAAATTGAATAAAGTACCTAAATTAGATGAATGGAAGATTCGCAAAAAACATACATTTTATGAAAGCAAGTTGTTTTAATTCTTTTTTCGGCTATTTGTTTCATCACTTGAACACATATTTTAGAAGAAAAATGTCACTGACGATTGCGCATTGTTTATCCAGTTGTTAGGCATTTTGCAATTTGCAGCAGGAAACACTACTTGTATTTGGCTTTAATTGTATTTTTATTTTATAGTCCATCCAGTCACACATGTGACACCAGACACAAACTTCACTACACACTACATGCATTTCATTGAGTATTGTGCAAAAAGTCACACATTGATTTAGTTAAAATATTAGTATGTTCTTTGACAAGGGTAATCAAATACTAAGATAATAAAAGTATGCATAGTGATAAATAACTGTTAGTAATATTCAGTAAGATATTCATCGACAGAGTTAAAAATGTGTTGGGGCGAAAAAAATTTGTACTTTCTTGTAAATTCCTATATCTTTTTTAGTTTCATTAGTTTATTTGCATAATTTTATACCCAAATTTGCAACAATATTTCTAATAATTCTGCAGAGTTGCGACATGAAGATGTGATTTATGGTGTATACAATGGTTATGGATTTCTTCCTTCAATATTTAACTTTACATAACATGTAACTTCACTTGTATAGAAACATGGCACTGGGAGTTTATTGTGGTCTCTAAAAGATGCATACTGGCAACAGTTTGGCCTGCTTTACTAATTTTACTTATAACCCATTTTCAAATTTAAATAGACTTTTGCTTTCAGGCTCACCACTACACCAAGGTCAAACCATATCTCAACATGAGTATGTGCAAGTACATGCTTCTTAAGATACATGAACTTGTTACACCCTTTAGAGAATTTATCATATTTATCATGGTCCCCTATAATTTGATCTTTCCAAAAGAATTGATCTGTGTGGTTATGCTCTGTAGCCAGAACAGAGGTAAGGTAATGAAATCTGATGTAACAGAGTATCAAAATGCCTACTTTAGTGAAAGTGCATATTATATTGTAGTCTCCCACCATTTACAGTTAAGGGTTGTTATTCTCAGAACTCCTTTTCCTTTTTATTCAAGAAACATTCTATTTTCAGACTTTTTCACAAAGTTCAGAACTGTGGTGTTACTTAGTACTGGAGAATTTGATGTTTGTTGGACCGTGCATCATCGTGATAACTGAAGAATAAAAACCAACTAGATGCCACTTATTATTTTATTGTATTTCTTATAGGCTCAACATGTTACGGGCACTACTATGCCCATCATCAGGAGCTCGCAACTGTAATGTTCATTACCACATTGGTCGTTTCGTTCTTGGTTTGTTGTAGGTTGCAGGTTAGGTGCCGCTAGGCTGGAGTAGTGTCCAGGCTGCAGGCTAAAGCACGAGTAAGCAGAGTCGTGCTTTAGCCTGCAGCCCAGACATTACTCCAGCCTAACCACACCTATCCTCCAACATACAACAAACCAAGAACGAAACGACCAATACGGTAATCAACAATATAGTCGTGAGCTCCTGATGATGGGCATAGTAGTGCCTGAAACATGTGGAGCCTATAAGAAGTACAATAAAATAATAAGTGGCACCTAGTTGGTTTTTATTCTTCAGTTAGTACTGGAGCTTTGGATATTTGCATTAGTGACTGCTTTGGTATTATTTACATCAATGCTTGAAAGTGTGTCTATGTGGTGAAAATGGCTTACTGTCTTTAGGGACAGGTATTTATAGTTTATCAGGGCTGGGCTGATGCCATGTGGGCCAGAAGCTGAATACTTCAGATGTGGGATGACAGTACAGTACAGAAAAGGGAATGCATAGTGTTCAGTGTCAAGGAATGCAAAATTACACTAAAATTATAAAGTGGCTTTAATGGTGCAAAATATACATTTTTCTTTTAAGATACATATTTTGATATTCAATGAAAATAATAATATATTTAGTAATGTTATGTTGGTTTATACACAAACTGATGATGGACTATACATGATCAACTTACAAGTCCCATTGCCACAGGCATGCTGAAGAGTTTGTATAAGCATATTGTTATTGTCCACAGTTGGATGATTTAAGACTACTAGAAACCATTATTTCTTTTATTAATTCCAAAGTACACTCTGAAAACTTGAACTACATTTTATTATGTTTCACAAAGAGTGGTGGTTTTCTTACAGCCAGGAATGTGTGTTGAAAGAGTTTACATCTGAAAACTGAATGTAAGCTCATTCAACTGGGAATACTTTTAAAATGAATAATAAAATGTAACGCACCAATTTCTACAGGATTCTATATGCTGTAGAATATGTCAAATATATGGGGACTAAAAAGAGAATAAAAGAGGTTTCAGAAATAGCAACGCCAATAATTAAAGAGTCTATCCAGTACAACAGTGTCATATTACTGTTTATCAGAACCTGATCACAAGTCATGAAATTTTTAGAAAATTCAAGTTCCTCACAGGATTTTTCCTTGTATAATAGACATTTAACAAAGCTGCCTGTTGCAAGATTTAACTTCCGCCAAGCAGTGTTGCTGAGAATACGAGTCTTCTGGGATGTAATACTGTCACTGGGTGAGTAGTTCTTGACATTCAGAAGGATCACAGTGTCTCATCTTAAGGGTCATGCGCTCCTAAAAATTGTCAGTACTGCTCACTCAATAACATAGCATTATATTCCTGAAGACTTTTTAATCAGAAGCTGACTGTTCATAAATTAAGCAATGTTTTTAAGCAGAATGATTTCAACATTTACTTATGTGATTACAGTGTAACAATTCCATAATTATTGCTACACAGAAATTTAGGGTCTAATAGGTAGGCATTACTGGAATAAAAACCACTCTGACCTGAAGTAACACCATTACTACTTATGCAGCAATTGCAGATATACTCAGGTTTCACTACCTGTATTCTAAAATCAAGCAAAGATATTTATGGTGATCTTAACAGTGTTAGTAAACGTATTGATAAATTCTACACATTATCTAAAAAAGAAGGTATGACAAATCACTATACAATATTGATTAAAGTTTGAATACAATGACCATAGTTAACATAAGAGTCCAACAGAAAGTCACGTATCTCAGATACCAATTGTATTTAAAAAAAGTGCAATATGACAGACACTTGCCACCATACGGGACAAACATGGCATTGTGCTTCATCTGTTACTCTGTGATTTGATTTTATAGATATAAGTAAGTCCTCAGATAATGGTGACTGATGATATTTTCACAAAAGTGATGCTTTGACATAATAACCTTGAATAAGGGGATGCACGAATCCTGTAGGCCTGGTTGCCCAAGAGATTTTTTGTACATGTCATGTCACCCTTCTGGTTCCAAGAATTTCATGGTGGCTCCAAAATTTATTGAAATTTGTTGGCCCCTGGTTCAGTATAAACACCAATTCCTCCATTCCTTTTATCAATCACAATTTTGGAACTTTGAGTTAGTCACAGCCATGAACATACAATTAAGTCACTTTGGCTGGCATACGTGTGTCATCAAGAAACAATGCCATTTCAGAAGCATTATTCGTGTGTTTACACAACAAATATTGGTTTTTTCATTCTTATAATAAATATTTACTTGTAATCAATGTTACAGCACTAAAAAGAAGGATCAGTGACAGACAAAATGTGGAGAAAAGGCAAAGGAACTTGTTAGCTGTGTAAATAATGGTTTGAAAATATTTTGGACAGTGTCCAGGAAAGTAACTCCAACTTGTAACCTGTGGGAATACAGTGCAGATAACAATGCACGTTGCTGGAAAGCATTAATATCACTACCTGAGGACTTCTCTATTCTACTCTCTCTGGTCAAAATTGCACGGGGGCAGTTCCCCCCCCCCCCCCCCCCCCCCCCCCCCCCCCCCCCCCCCCCCTCCCCCCCCCCCCCCCCCCCCCCCCCCCCCT
>Ga0123354_10010258_pt1 | contig 14426 bp, 6 predicted proteins | sample TergutLab28metaG_2_FD_97872 | JGI IMG/M metagenome (GOLD analysis project Ga0123354, IMG submission 97872) | Labiotermes labralis P4 segment gut microbial communities from Petit-Saut dam, French Guiana - Lab288 P4 | ecosystem: Host-associated > Arthropoda: Insects > Digestive system > Gut ... | reverse complement strand
TCGAGGTTAGGTGCTGTTAGGCTGGAGTAGTGTCCGGGCTGCAGGCTGCAGGCTGCAGCCCAGACACTACTCCAGCCTAACCGCACCTAACCTCCAACCTACAACAAACCAAGAACGAAACGACCAATGTAGTAATCAACATCATAGTCGCGAGCTCCTGATGATGAGCATAGTAGTGCCCGAAACATGTTGAGCCTATAAGGACTATAATAAAACAATAAGTGGCATCTAGTTGGGTTTTACTCTTCAGGTACATAATTGTACTCATTTCTAGGCAGATGCCTTTTGCAGCCGTATTTCTAAAGTAACAAAACTGAAAAATATTTGAATATTTGTTAAAAAAAATACTCAAAATGTGAACACTGTTCTTTTTCGTATTAAGGTATTTCAGGAAGTTTCAAGATGGTTCTAGGTTGCTTTCAAGGACGGTTTTCTAAAAGAAGTAAAATGGCGTCCCTCTACGTCTCAAAAAAAAACATCTCAAAGGCCGTATACAAATGTAAACAAACAACGTAGCTGCTGCATATAAAATTTACATAAGGAAAGTGGCAAGTTTGCAGGGACTTACCTACCATAGCCCCCGTACTTTCAATAGCTCTATACAACTTGAACACACATGACTTTAAAGGTAAATAAAAGTGTATAAAATTCTTGTTTTACTAACTTTATTTGTAAGTAGGCTTGCTGTTTAAAAAATTAATATCTTTGTTTGAAAATGTCATAAAAGCATAATAAAAAGAGACAGAAAAGTGAGAGAATGATTTAGAGTCCAGTTAGTATTTTATTCGGTTTGTCACAGGATATTTCACGAACGTCGGAAAATCACAGGTGTTATGCACGAAAATTCAGTACAATCAGATCTTCTTTTACGACAGTTTTTACTCATTTTTAAAACCCCTTCCCAAATTACACCATTTCTTAATTTGCGCTCTTTCATTTTCGGTTTAACGTCCTTTGACTGGCTGCATTCTATTAAGCTAACCTCATATTTCTGAAGAAAATGCCATTTACGACTTACACATTTTATAATTTACGCCCATTTTTTAAAGAAAGCAAGCAAAGCGCAAAGGAAGAGATTGGTGTATATCTAACTACTTCGTCACTACTTATTTAAATACACATAAAATTAAAATTTTACTTAGAATTTCGGTTTTAGGTGCTTTCCCGTCGCAGTTGTGAAGAAAAACCTACTAGCCTCTTGATGTAAGTCTGTCTGCATGGAACTGCGTGAATTTCACTGGCCGGATTTTCGTGAAAAATTACACTTTAGATTTTGAAGGATATCTGTTGGCATATTCCGGTTTATGTTCAAAATAAACAAAGATTGCAGACACGTAATTTGAAGACCTGTTAATACTGATATTGTCTCGCCATGACTGATCTGTTCACTGAGAAAGACTCTGTTCTGGATAAAATGCGAGCCGAGGAAAAGCTGAAGATCTAAAATGAAATCGTAAGATGATCATCTAACCCTCTCCGAAAAATCGAACAAATGTGGCTGTAAATTCTTATAATAAAATCAATGAGATACACTAATTTCAAAAATTTATTTTTTGAATAGAACTCTACATGTTCCGGACAGTTTCTCTATCCATCATCAGGAGTCTAGCACTGTACACACAGCAATAAGCTCATGTCATACAGGTTATGCTGACTGCTTGTTAGCAAGCAGTCAGCATAACTGGAATAGAAATCTACATGTTGACTGCTTGCTAGCAAGCAGTCAGCTTGTAGAGTTCTATTCCAAAAATAAATTTGAGAAATCAGTGCATCTCGTTGGATTTTTTATAAGAATATATCACGATGCACGGTCCTCTGAATGTCAAATTTGAATGTAAATTTGTTGCTAAGATGCACAGGAATTTAATAACCTATAGTGCTTACAACGTATAAAAACACATATGAATTCTCGTATCAACGCTGACTTTTCAAACTAGTCACAAATTACAAAACTAAGCAAACAACAGCGAAGGCAAAACAAAACTCCCTGAAGATGGTCTTGACAGACTGAAACATGTAGGAGTTGTACGAAGTATTTTAACCAAGTGACGTGTTTTAGTGTGTAAATAAGATTTTAGAATCACATATTGGTGCAATTAGTTGGTTATATTTTAATAAAATTGAAATATTGCACGGTAAAAACATGAAGAAAAATTTTAATAATATTATTTTGTATAGATTTCTAAAAAAAATTATAATAATATTAAATTTATATTAATAAAAAAAATTACGAGAAAGCAGTACTGTCACAATATTCTGTGGCCATTTCGGATTTATTGTATAAAGCTCGGCACAACAATAAGAGTTACGAAACAAAACTGCTGGATATTTCCAATACTCCCTGGATTTCTGAAGGCATGACTGTTTACTGTGAAAAGCCAGATAGTCGAGATGGTAACAAAGACCACAAGAAAGGTTGATCCAAAGAGCGGAAAGTGTTGTGCGCATGTCGTAAACTCGCCGAGAACTGTTGTTGCATTTTTCATGAATGAAATAAAAGCTTGTCAGGGCTTGATGGACGTGTTTTGTAAATCGCAACAGAGTACGACGCCTGCCTACACGGCTCAGCCTGGTAATGTCAGAACCGTGACGTCTGTCTGTCGATCCACACCCCTCATTTTGTTTTTACACGTTACCCTTTCAAGCTGGCAGATAGTACGGTATCTCAGAGTGTGCTTTCATGATTTCTGACACATTTCTGACCAAAGGTGCATTGTCAATCACTTCCTTACTCCAGTAATTTTATTTTCCCTACTTTCCTATCCGTAATTGCATTCCGACAATGTAAGTTTAGAATAAAGTTACAAATTTTAGTGACGAAATTTATTTTGTGACGCAACACTCGCAAATAACTTCGAAATAAGTGCGTTTTCTACAGTTTCTTGTAATATTGCATAGACATAACCAAGGAGCACCCTGTAGAAAATGTTGTATTTCGTAGTAAAGTGAGGGTGGAACTATCTATGTAGATCTTGGAAACTAAAGATAAAACTAATACATAACTTCATACGGGACTTACAGCCTCTTTCACGAAACAAATGTAATCGCAAGAGTAAGTAACCCCACTCTTTCAAGTGTGTCAACGGAAAAAATAATAAAATGAGTGGAACGACTCCACACTGATGTAACAGACGCAAACGTTCTGGAAAATATACAACCACGTCCACCTTATAGAAATTTTTTAGTAAGCTGCCATCCTTTTCCACTTAGTACAATTTAATCTACTTTAATCTGACAACGTTAATTGAAGCATAGAACCTATTGCACACCTGTGTTATATGCGTAAGAAAAACACATAGGAGTGAAGCGGCAAAGTGAAGCATTTACTAATGGCTGCCATGCCAATAAACAACGCGTAGAGAATTAGGTCGATATTCCTCTAGCGAGTCGCTGTTAAAAGAATTTAATTTAAAAAAATGAGAGATGTAACATTGTATTTGCATATTACAGCAAAGTGAAAGGAATTGAAATAGCATATTCCAATAATGACCTACACCACTTTCTCAAAGGCGTATTTTGCATTTCAAGAGTCGCATTTGCGATAACTTTATAATAAAATTGATTAGCGATTTATGTGCTTAAGTAAAGTGGACTTTATCACGTATGAATATGCCTTAAAAGTGGCCATAGTCGATACCGTCTAGTAATCATTTCCCGTTCAATACAAAAAAAGCGTGTCCAACAAATTAGCTTCTCATTCTTAGTCACAGACAAAGAAACAAACACAGACGCTTAGACATGATGCGAGACAAATTCTTGCAAGAATTTTTATAGCAAAATTCAACCCAAATTGCTCCTCGAGTTAAGAGATGACTCGGCAAAAGAATTCTTTCCTTGAATTCACTCGAAATCCTTGAGCTTTCTTATTTAATTTGGACATAATGAATACGCTTCACTTCCGGCTATAAGATTCGTTTGAAATACTCAGGAGTCTAACACACAAGTAGCAGGCGCTCTTTACCCTCTCAACACGTACAAAGAAAACTTAAGTATACGTTTGCATTCGAGGCGTCCTTTATCTTTATTCGAATGTAAATGAAGATTGTCGTGTCTAACCTGTCAAAATTGGCGTCTTGTGAATGAATTTTATAAGCACGCAGGCAAAGGTATAGGCTGTGGTACAGATAGACGAACAGATATGTACGTGATACACGCACATTGAAAAAGCAACAAGTCCTTATCAGAAGAACTATAAAAACTACAAGAAGATATTTTCGCTATTATTCAAGACTGTGAGTAATGATAAATTATTTTCTTACATCAAGCGTTTAAAACCAGGCTAAGAGTTCTGATGCACACTATCCCGGCGAAACCTACGGTAATAAACCTCGCGTGATTACAGTACAACTGTCGACCTGTGTGTCATTTACAGAAGCATCCACTTCATGTAATCCTTCCCTGCACCCATTACCAAGTACTCCAGCCAAGCCGTCTAACGACGAAATGTGCTTTTACTGCAGTCCAATTCCCAGTTAGTGTTCATTCATAATTTTCACAATATCCACCACCAAACGTCGCCGTCTTCTGGGCAGCATATCTCCCTCTTATTTGAGAGAGTTCAGTTTCAAATTTATGCTGAAATACCCCTGATCAGCGGTTTTCGTGGACATCCCTTAGTCCCTCCGAGCAAATCTGTGAATTGCATCTCAAATTAAGAAGTGTCCAGTCTTCCTAATTACTTCCAAATTTATTAACCCACCAGTCGTCCAACCATCTTTCGTTACTTGATTTGAGCTATGCGGTGCGTCGTTACTATTAAAATAATTAAGTAAACAAATTTTCCATTCCCCTTTACACTGATGTCAAGGAAGAACAAACGATTTCCTTTAAACATGAACATGTAAATACATGACAGCGCTTCGAGTAAAAGTGTTACATTGGAAAAATCTCTTGTTATACAGAGTTATTCGAAATGATTGTCGGGGTTTTAAGAACTTGTCATATACAATACACTTGAGATAGGATTCACATGTATTTTTTTATTTAATAGAACAACACCCCAAGTTTTTGTGACATACCTTACAGGTGTTCTATATGTGCACCCTTTGTAATTCTACAAACATTAACACGATAATCGAGTTCATTCCAAACTGTTTAAAGCATGTCAGCGGTGATGGTTTCAATGGCGGTTCTGATTCGTACCTTCAGTTCCGGGATACTCGCGAGAAGAGGAGGAACATAAACCTGATCCTTGACGTAACCCCATAGAAAGAAATCACATGAGGTTGCATTTGGAGAACGAGGTGGCAAGTTGTTGAAACCCCGAAAATCACTTCGAATAAACCTGTATTTGTTTTCAAATAGTCGATTCATATCTCAGTCACATCATTTCTTTTGAAAGGAAGATTGTCTGGAGACGGTGCTTATTCTTATACGGACAGTAACAAGGGTGACTGGAGAGAAAAATTTGACTCCAAGAAATAAAATGAAAATTTATGAGGCAGGGGACAGTAAATGCGTTATGAATGGTACGACAGAAGCAAATATGCAAGATATGCCAAGTGCTGCTGCCATTGTTTCAGCGGGGAGGCATTATACCCATCATTCCTTGCCAAGGTCGGCAGAGTTGCCTTCAGTGTCCCTGTTGCGTGCGGTCTCACATTGCCTGGACAATTGTTGGGGTTTTACTCTCTCTATCGACGGCTCTTTGTACAAATATAGTTCATGACCCTTTATTTAGAAATCCTACTCTTTCTAGCCCTTTTATAACTTTTCTGTAATTATCTATGATAGGCAAACACTGATTAATCTCCCAGCCTTCCATAGGTTTCTTTTTGTGTTGCTTGTTCTATACGCACTGGCCCAAGGCTCCGCCGGCCGCTCCGCCAGCGATGTGTCCTATGCCGCGTGTCGAGGAAGCTCAACAGTCGATGACAGGAACTAGAACAACTATCGCAGTGATATTAACCTCTAGAATATCTAATGAAAATTCCCTCGAAATTCGGGCCGGTATATATCGGTCAAGTAGGAAAAACTCTCTACATTTACAATATTCTGGCCACTGCTTGGCAATATAAATTTTCATTATTCCCTCTTCATTTCCTATCACCAATCGTGGCCAGTTCCTCCCACACCCAAACATTTGCAACCCTGCCAATTTTTTTCTTACAACCTTAAAGTCTACGTGTTTGTAGTATCAATATCTTGACTAAAACATCGAAGAACTAAGTGAGAAGTAAAAACGGCCCAATTTAAGTAAGACTTAAAACTTTCACGGCGGAAGAGATAACTTCTTGTCAGACCTTCAGGAATGTCAATGTGTAGTAGAAGTCCGAAGTTGCGATACTGTCTTTCTCTCCACCAACAAATTCCCCGGATTAATTTGGCTGACGGTCTCAGAGATTATTAAATACTATACTCCGTTCCTTGAGCTAGCTACGGATGTCTATAGATTAAACACGGGTTTATTGTTTTTTTTTAATTTAGATAAAAAATGTGCCTCCAGAAGCCTTATTACCGTTGAGCAAATAAGTTCAGTTCTTTGTCATAAGCTTATACAATACAATACGTATATCGCGATCATAAAAAATTTGAAGTAGGTAGTAGAACAGCATGTTTTCATACAGCGACACAGAATGTTCGGACGTGACGTCTCATCATATTATTCCCACAAATTAGCGAATAAAAGGAGGGTTGAAACTGTGAAGTACAAAGAAGTCTTATTGTACTAATAAGCTGTTTATAACTCTTTTTCTTCAGGATATAGGTTTCTTCACGTTTCGACAACATCTAGTATTTTCATTGTCGAAGATTCACGATCATACCCAGGCACACCACAATCGGTAGTACTCCCCTGGACGAGAGGTCATCCCGACGTAATGTCCTCTACCTGACAATATACAACACTCACAAGAGACGTGCATCCACGCCCCCGACGTGATAAGAAGTCTTATTTCCAGCAAACGAGCAGCCCAGACCCACACGGTGTAGAGTCTACGTAATTAACTTCACGAAGGAGTTTGCTGTAATTTACGTTACGAATTTAGTAATCCCGACAAACAGACGGAAGATCCCAAATTATATTAAGAAAATTCTCTAGTTTGGGAATTCGTAGAGATATTCGACAACTTTCAAAATTACAATTTTCGAGCTCCCAATGCCGTTTAGAAAAATCTTTCTTTATACTGACACACATAAAAAAACCATAAATTGCTTCTGTGGGAAAAATAAGTCCCTAATACAAAAGTAAGTGGTATGTACAGGCAACGCTCAGTGTAAAAAGGTTAACAACCCAGATTTTTTAATATGCAACCAGTTAAAATGTACTGAGTAAGTCTAGCATGTCTACGGGGTCTCCATACCAAATTTCAGCAAAACCGGATCTCACACGTACTAAGCTACATGAGCTCATGTCCTTTTACATCACTGAAACCTCTTGTTCCTGTGAGTGCAAAAAATTTCGTATTTTGGATCAAAACAGCTAAATTTTACGTTATAATATAACATTCAAGAGACATAAAGCCCCAAATTATTTCAGGGGAAGGAGGAGAATAAAAATATAAAACCCTGCAACTCTGCAGAACAAAATCCTAAAAAAATGGAATCAACTTCGTGGATAGTTGCACGATCTACTTACAAAATTAGCTGAGAATGCCGTATCATGGAGAGGTCAATGTTGTTATTTTTAGACATTTCAATCCAAAACAGTATTTTATTCATGCTGATTTTTTTGCTTGGTGCGCTTTGACTTGAGGCTGAAAAATTCCAATTCATTTCCGCTGTGAGCACTATTAATATCCCTATAAATAGAAACAAAACAACAAAAAGCTGACAGAATGAGTATCTAGCAAACTTTAAACAGTTATTTTTACGTTTTGTTGACCATGCAACCATGTATGATCCTTGTAAATAACCAACTTGACGCACAATTTTTCATTTACGTTTATTTCCATTCTCTACATGTTTCGGGCAGCCATGTGCCATCATCAGGAGAATTATTGTATCAATGCGACACCTAGTTTATGTCACTCTGTGTAGATGACCGTCCGGTATGCAGGTTGTACTTGCACACCAGACGGTCATCTGCACAGAGTGACATAAACCAGGTGTCGCACTTATACAAACATTTTCCTGATGATGGGCACATGGCTGCCCGAAACATGTGGAGAATATAAATAAACATGCATGAAAAATTGTGCGTCAAGTTGGTTATTTACAAGGATCAGTTGATAACAGTACCTTTTAAATAAAAATAAACTAGTCTGACGAGTTTGCCTACAAAATAAAGTGAAATGCCAACTTGATACAACTAGGTAATTTTATTGATGTATTCTTAGCTTGACATGTTTCGGGTACGTACGCCCATCATCAGGAGCATTAGATGTTCCTGATGATGGGCGTGCGTAACCGAAACATGTCGAGCTAAGAATACATCAATAACATTACCTAGTTGCATCAAGCTGGCATTTCACTTTATTTCATGAGGAAGACGCACGGTGAAACAACCCTCAAGTTTGCTTCCGTTTGCTATATTATTTCATATATCATAAAGATTGCCGGAAAAAATGTTTGGACAAGAAATATATGTTTTCTTTTTCTCCCTAAGACTTTTGCGAAAAACATATTAGTGCAAAATACATACAGCAAGTTACGTCGAAGTTCACGAAGAAGCATGCATAACTCCGCGTAAGCGATTATTTATTTTGTACAACTTTAACCAAAACTATAACAACTTGAGAAAGTTTTGCTTAACTCTTAACTCAACATTAACTTCTATGAAAATTGTGTTCAGCGATTTTCAAACTGTTACTTCGGGAAATACCGAAAGGCATGGCAAATTTAATAAGCACATTCTTGCATCCTTTCCTTTGGAAGTTCCAATATGAAGAGAAACAAATTTCACGCATCCATACGCCTCCTTGATTTGCAGCTTAATATAAAAACTTGTCGCTATGGCCACCTCAAGTCACTACAATAAACTTTTCAACTAAAAGAGCACTTTTGTAAAAAAAAACTGAAATTATGCTTATGTATGTGGAGAAGAACCGAAACAGTAATGTAAGAGTAATAAATGGGATGCCTATTTACCATTAACTGAAAGAAAATATTTGGGAAGTAAAATACAGACACAAATAAAACAAAAGAGCAATTCGTCTGGTGAGAGAAAGTGACTTGAATCTGTAGAGTGAATGACTAAGACAACTGAAACCAAGTGTATAAAATACAGAATGCGGAGATGAAGGCAGGGTGGGTGGAAGGAATGGGACTCGGATGATTATCAGTTCGGCCTACAGAAACAAAGCCTACAAAAATGTAAAAATCGAAAGAAGAATAAGAAGGAAGAAGGAAAGATGAGAGAAAAGGTGTTTCCTATTTGAATAAAGGTTGTTGGTGATGTGGTATCCGAGTGTAGAGTAGTGGTTCAGCCTACACTCGGATACCACATCACCAACAACCAATCCCGCTACATAACACCAACACACCTCAAGTCAGCACAATACAGCCTACACAATAAAGCACCAAGTAGTCGCAAGCTCCTGAAGATGGATGTATTAACATCTGAAACATGTTGAGCAGTAAATTGGCATAATAAAGCAAGTGTCATCAAGTTGGTCTACTTTTATTCAAATATCAATATGATGCACGGTCCAATACGCATAAGTGTTTCCTATTTATTTTTCGTTTATTTAAAGACACAATTCATTGTTAAGATTATGGTGGCTGTGCTTAAAATGAAAGTAAATATGATGAGTTATGCTTTGTACAAAACGCAGGATGATCTGCCATAGACCAACGTAAGATTCTGTTCGGCATTTTCCTGTTGGGAATTGAAGAAAGTCGCGAAAACGTCAGTCACGATATTAGATCGACGAGCTTAAATTTAATCTCGGTATACGAAGCAATATGAAGCAATACAAAATATTACGAATCAATCCGGATCAATAGGAAGCAACACGAAATAATACGCCGGAATACGAAGACGTCCATGCGATATGAAGTGAATAAGAAGACAAAATAAGGATTATCACAAATCTCTGCTGTAAGTAGGCCTTATCAGGTATATGCGAAACTTATATCCTGGTGCTAGAAGCCGAGCTTTTTACGTATGTGCAGGAAGAGAGTATTTCCGCCTCCTCTTTCACCCTCCGCCATCCATGCTCCCCATTCGACGCTGAAGAGTAGGTACAGTTACAACAGTGTTAATCAAGTTTAGAAACCAATAAATATTCGTATTTTCTGGGTACACAAACTCAACACAGTTGAAGCACATTCTAGCCGTAATATCTCATTATGTCACAAGGAAATTTCCATCTGGCTTCACTATATTAAGAATGCTATATTTCAACAACTAATGATGTTGCTGACTAGAAAAATTCCAGAGTCACTTATTTGTTGCTTACTAAATATCGAATAACTGTAGCTAGGTGTCACTCCCTAAAGTTTATACTTGCCACGCTGTTTGGTTGATTAGTTCTTATGCTATTCCCCGATCTGTCTTCCATGCACATCCTTGGACATCATTTTGTGACAAAATACCATATTACCCGATGTGCAATCGCAAAATAATCTACAGGCTTGTCAACACAATTTGCTATGAAATTCATTGAAGCGATTCTCCAAAATTAATAAGAAAGGCATTTTAAGTTAACTCTTATCGCGTAAAGGAACAAGCAGATCAGTAGACCTGTATTCAAGAGATATACTTTGGAATTGGCCCTCTAATTGAGATTTCTATTTCATCACATTCTCTCAATCTCACTGTCGCAGCCTCCTTACTCAGCATCTCTTTTCCATTTTATTTACAGCCACGTAATATCAACAGCTGAAGATCCTTCTTCAACATCCATTAAATTCACCTGCAAAAGAACTTTATGTCTTGCCAGAAATGTGTCCCTTCCCGTCCTTCTCAATCCAGAATCCCTTAACAAACTTGTATCTGCATAGCAGGGGCTAGATAACGCAGTCCGTGTAGTGAATAGGCTAACGTAACAGGAAACGTAGATCCTTACGTGATATATGCAAGAATTTTTTTCCACTCTCAAAAGTGTCCAGACCTGCTTTTGAAACCTCAGTGCCTCCTACGAAGTAGGTAAGGGGACTCTTTCCTCGGGGACAAAGCGGTCGAGGGCCAAAGCTGGCACTCACCAACACTCTGTGTTGAAACTAAAAATGTTTTTGTTTATATCTCCAAACCCCCTTTGTTTTATGCGGCGCAAAAATAAAGTTTTGTCTGTTTTCCTTGCATGTGCTCTTAAATGGTAATTACAACGTCTTTAAATAACCTACACATTACAACTACATTCTGCAGCCAATGGACTTTGTGTAGACGCTTCTAGAGTAACAGGGGTAAATGTGAAAGCCACTCTCTAGATTACTAAAATAACTCGCTCGAATGTTAGACAACACATCTCGAATGACTTGCGTAACAGAGATTTACTATGCAAGGGATAATCGTGGCAATAAAGAGAACAATCAAGGAAAGCGATGAAGCATATATATTATGTCGTAATGAAAGTTGCCACAGTTCTACAGTGGGCTGAGAACTGATCGTACATACAAAATATTAGCAGCAGAAATTAAATTTTGAGAAGGGACAGAAACTGTACCAGACTAATTTTTATCAAAATAAATGTGGAAACGCACATTAGAAACCAAACATTTTTTCAGTAAATGAAAGTAACAGACCATACAAGAATGTTAAAAGGGTTTTCCGAAAAGAAAGAAAGAAAGATGGCAAAAATTTCAAAAACTTCTCCTTGAAAGTAGAAAGAAATTTCGGGACGTAAAAATAGGTCAAGGAGACAAATACGAATGTGAAACATATCTAGATTGGTTCTTCAGAGATGAAAGGAAAAAACTTAGCAACTCGACCGATACTAAACCAATAATTCGGCTTCCTTAATTTTCATTATATTTCTGATAATGTCTGTTCGGTTAGAAGGCCTACATATGTAAATATTTCAAAACACAATAAAACATACCTTTAAAATAGATTAACTAAACTGAGAAATTATGCGTGCGTAAAAGCGTGTAAGTTTATTGTAACTAGAATTTAAAATCCATGATATCGCTGTAAAGAACAGTGTTATTAAGGCTTAAGCATCATAAAAATGGGTGCCAAAAATATTAAACAGCACAATATAGATGTTTGTGACAGCTGATGTCTGTCACACGACCAGTAGTTCTATTGCCTTTCTCGTGACAAACATACTGTATCCTATACTGAGACAAATTAATAAAGTCGAAAAGAAACACTGTTTTTTAAGGTCAATTTGAAAATTGGCCTCCCAAATACGACTCGTCTCTGAAGGGTTCTCTTCAAGTTTTCCTCCCTGTTATAATTGTTCAATAAATTCGCATTTATCCCTGCGCGTGATATGGTAAGTGAATTTCAACTCTCTTCGTTTTGCCACCTTTGTCGTCATTATCATTAGGTCCACGTCATTTTCTCCGTCCTCCTGTCGTTTCCCCTGTCTTAAGCGGAAGTACTCCCCTCAGCATTTTGTTCGCAGATACCTCGAAATTAATTAATTAATTAATTCCATGCAGGACAAGCCTCCGTAAGAAGCTAATAATCGCTTACGAAGTTACAAATTTTTCGCATTTTATGGATATTGAAGTTTCAAACCCGTCATTTTAATTAAATATTGTCACATGAAATTTTTGTTACATGAATAAATATTGACTCCTCAAGGAAAATTCTTGGCAACGAAGCTGATTGATTAATTATTCAGCTAATTAGCTAGTCAATTTTGGTAGGAATCCGTCAAAACGTGTTTCAGGCTTTTCACATGGATGGGTATTTAGTGGGAGTAATTGAAGGGATAGGGCTTATACTAATCTACTGCGTTACAGTTTAATCGTATTTAACGTAAAATTTGTACATCTTGCCCATGAATATTTTAACATTCTGTATTGTTGTAAGAAATTTATGTTTCATTAAATAAAATTAGAGAGAATGCACTCTGTTTCTCCTGATGTAGAAACTTACATTAGAATGCAAATTAAATTTACTCCAGACCACGAAGGGTTAAGATGCTGTAGACTTGTAAATAGCAGAATCTTTTTCTTTACGGGCGCTGCACTGCAGTTGAATTGCTGTCTCTAAATTAACAAGGATGATTACGTAAATATAAGTTGCTACACAAAGTCGTAAGACTCTTCATACAACATACTATTCGTAATCTTGTACCGATGATTTTACGGACCCATGAATGATAACACGTGGGTCGGGTAGCTCAGTCGGTATAGCGACTGATTACGGGCTGGACAGTCCCGGGTGGAATCCCGGTGGGGACGAGATTTTCCGCCCGTCCAGACCGGCCCTGGGGCCCACCCAGTCTCCTGTAAAATGGGTACCGGTTCTTTCCCGGGGGTAAAGTGCGGCCGGGGTGTGCTGCTGACCACTCACCCCCTTTTAGTCCCGCGGTCATGGAAGAGTAGAGCTATACCTCTACCCACCCTCTGGGCCACACTGGGCCTGTAACGGGATCACTTTACCTTTGCCTTTTATGAATGATAGGACACAATATATTTTCATACGTATATATATGTTATATGTATACCGTTTCTCAATAATCGTGCTGAAAATTATGCACAACAAGAAGAGGTGGCAAGAATTTATGACACCTAATCTCAGTCAGATGATTCTCTCTATTCAGCAGGGCACGCAATTATTGCAAATTAACAATTATCTGTTTAGTCACGCATTTTACAAAATCTGAATTAGTGAGAATCTTCATTGTGTTAAATGTTTCAGATATGACGCCAAAGGTTTTCACTGTCGCCATGTTTATAAATCTTACCACATTAACGATCCTGTGTACTGTCCTCTCAGAGATGTTTACGATCTGTCTCAACACAACATTTCACATGCGATTTATTAATTTTCGTCATCAAACCTAAAATTAAATACAGATTTCGCGCCATCAGCATGTAATTACATTACGTTACCCAAAAACATTTACGTAAAAAATTAGGTACTTTTAGAAATTAAATGACAAACAACAATTCAGTGGAAATGAAGTTGCTATCACAAAATGTATTACGTAATATGTTTTCTTTTGGGTAATTCCCCGGCGTCACAATGCTAATAGCCGACGTTTCGGAAACCTCTATCAGTTCCATCTTCATAGGCAGGTGGATGAAGTATGACAAGGGATGGAATGTGTGGTGTATTTATACCTGACAGGGTTCTGGCAGGCTACATGCCACCAACCAAAGATGCACCAGGATTAAGAACACCGGGCATATACAGGATCCCTTGTGAATGTGGCAAGGTGTACATCGGACAGAGCGGACGGTCCATCCAACTCCACATTAAAGAACACGAAAGACACGTGAGACTGGTTCAACCCGACAAATCAGCGGTTGCCGAACACAGTTTCAATCATGACCACATCGTCAGATTACAGGATACTAAACTCCTCTCCTCTAAAACTGGCTACATGGATCGTCTCATCAGAGAAGCCATCGAAATAGTGATG